>NPID01001110.1_pt2 | contig 82243 bp, 65 predicted proteins | sample 8637491 | NCBI WGS metagenome assembly NPID01 (sample SAMN07420843, study PRJNA396082) | bioreactor metagenome | isolation source: sample BA6 brine-fed electro-methanogenic bioreactor BA | place: Japan: Kochi | collected 2016-06-14 | reverse complement strand
GGCCCATCATCATCATCCGGGCCACCCAGAAAAACAGGATATCGAAGCCGGTCACCAGACAGGAGGTGGGATAGAACTTTTTCAGGGCCTCGGTCTGCTCGGGCCACCCCATGGTCGAGAACGGCCAGAGGGCCGAAGAAAACCAGGTATCGAGCACGTCGGTTTCCTGGCGGATATCGCTGCCACCGCAGTGGGCGCAGCGGTTGACATCTTCGCGTGAGACGGTGATCTGGTCGCAGGAATCGCAGAACCAGGCGGGAATCCGATGGCCCCACCAGATCTGGCGGCTGATGCACCAGTCCTGGATGTTGAACATCCACTCGTAGTAGGTTTTCTCCCACTGCTGGGGAACTATCCTGGTGCGCCCGTCCTGCACCGCCTTGATGGCCTCTTCGGCCAGCGGCTTCACGGCCACGTACCACTGCTTGCTCATGTACGGTTCGATGATGGTTTTGCAGCGATAGCATTCGCCGACGGCATTGCTGTAATTCTCGATCCGCTCGAGCAACCCCTGGGCCTCGAGGTCGGCCACCACCAGCTTGCGGGCCTCATAGCGCTCCTGGCCCCGGTAGGCTCCGCCGTTTTCGTTGACCACCCCCGACTCGTCGAAGATATTGATAAACTCCAGGTCATGGCGCTTGCCGATCTCGAAGTCGTTGAAGTCGTGGGCCGGCGTGATCTTGACCGCGCCGCTGCCGAACTCCATATCGACATATTCATCGGCGATCACCGGAATTTCCCGGTTCACCAGCGGCAGCAGGACCTTCTTGCCGATCAGGTCGCGGTAACGCTCGTCCTGGGGATTCACCGCCACGGCGGTGTCTCCCAGCATCGTCTCGGGGCGAGTGGTGGCGACCACCAGGTGACGATCGGTACCGATCACCGGATAGCGCAGATGCCAGAGGTTGCCTTTTTTGTCCTCATGCTCCACCTCGAGATCAGACAGGGCGGTATGGCAGCGCGGGCACCAGTTGATCAGGCGGTTGTCCCGATAGATCAGCCCCTCTTCGTAGAGGCGGACAAATACCTCGCGCACCGCCTTGGAAAGCCCCTCGTCCATGGTGAAGCGTTCCCGCTCCCAGTCGCAGGACGCCCCCAGCCGCTTGAGCTGGTTGATGATCTGCCCCCCGGACTCTTCGCGCCACTGCCAGACCCGTTCGACGAACCCCTCCCGGCCGATCTCGTGCCGGTCCTTCCCTTCGGCGGCCAGTTGCTTCTCCACAACGTTCTGGGTGGCGATCCCCGCGTGGTCGGTCCCCGGCATCCAGAGCACCTCATGGCTGGTCATGCGCTTCCAGCGAACCAGAATATCCTGCAGGGTATTGTTCAGAGCGTGCCCCATATGCAGCACGCCGGTAACGTTGGGCGGAGGAATGACGATGGAATAATGGGGCTTGGGCGACCCTTCATCGGCCCGGAAAAACCCGTTTTGTTCCCAGTATCCGTACCACTTTTTTTCAACCTCGTGGGGTTCGTACCCCTTGGGGAGCTTTTCTTCCATGGAGTCTCAAGTCCTTCCGGCTGTATGCAAGCCCCCGGCTGGGGCATTTTCATGCGATCTGAAAAGAGAAATGGGGATTTTATCAATCCCCATTTCATCCGTCAATAGCTGCAGAGCGGCCCGGCCGCGCATGATCAGGAGGCCAGGTCAGCCTCCTCCTTGATTTTGCGGATTTCTTCCTTGATCAGGCTCTCGGCCAAATCCGGAACCACCTCCCAGGCGATTTTCTCCAGAATCGTTCCGGCAAGCCGTTCGATGACCGATCCCGCCACCCGCTCGACGATTGCGGAAAGTTCCTCTTCCGAGAGGGTCCGGACCTGCTCTTCCGTTGCAGCCAGGGGCGACGCAGGTGCCGGCTTCGCAGCCGGTTCTAGCGCCGGCTCGGGAATCTCGGGGGCTGGCTCCTGCGCGAACTCCTCCTCGGCAGGCCCCCACACGGGCCCTTCTTCGACCAGCTCGAAAGTCTCCTCGAAAACCGGTGACTCTTCGGCATCAAGCGCCCCCTCCGGAGCGGCCGGGTAAACGTCCGAAACCGTTTCGGCCGAAACGGTTCGCTCCTGGTCGGCGGGCTCCAGCTCCTCCTCTTCAAGGATATCCGCCTCGTCGAGGGGAAGAATATCCTCATCGTTCAGGGCCAGGATCTCTTCCTCCTCCAGATCCTCGACATCGGCTATCGGCTTAAAACCATAGGGCCGCGACTGTTCGACCGGCGCTTCCTCTTCTGCCTCGGCTTCGAGGGCGGGCTCCGGCTCGTCCTCGAAGAAAAAGTCGTCCTCCGCGGTTTCGCCGGCAAAAACGTCTTCTGCCGGCTCGTCCTCGAGGACGTCGTCTTCCAGCAGGACTTCCTCCTCGATGAGGAAATCGACCCCCTCTTCGACCGCATCCTCGTCGAAGGCCTCGCTCAGGGGCTCTTCATCGAAAACCGGCGGCTCCTCTCCGACGACCGGTTTGGCAGGCGGCGCCTCTTCAAGCAGGTCATCCTCTTCAAAGGAAACATCACCCCAGATATCGTCTGCGGCTTCGGCCTCCAGTTCCTCATCGGAGCCGAAGGCCTCGTCCCATTCCATCGCCGAGCCTTCAGCTTCCGAGCTATCCGAGAGTGATACGGCGGAGGAGTCGACCTCCTCCCAGAGATCGGACCTGAGGGCCGCCGCCGGGGCGGCAGCAGCCGAGGCCGATTCGGCTTCGACAATCGGTTCAGGCGCCGGCTCAGGGGCTTGCACGCTTTTGGCAAGCAACTCTTCCACCCGATTGATCAGCGCCTGGGATTCGAAGGGCTTGGCAATCCAGCTATCGGCCCCCGCAGCCATGGCCTTATCCTCGTCGAAGGGCTCAAAGGTTCCCGCCAGAAGCAGCACGGGCACCCCGGCCAGCGAAGGATCCTGCTTTATTGCGGCACAGAGCTCGTAGCCGTTTTTTCCCGGCATGAACACGTCGGCGAGAACCAGATCGGGGCGGCTTTCCCTGGCCTTTACCAACGCCGCATCGCCATTGTCCACCACCGTCAACTGGTAATCCTCGTTGACAAACGTGATGCCGATAACTTTCTGAATGGTGATACTGTCGTCGGCCAACAACAGCTTCTTGCTCATTCAAGCCTCCTTGGGTCCCTGCTCAGGGAGTTGCCGGGTGGTTAGACTCCGGGGGCGCAGTTGATATCAACAGCTCCACATCCACCATGGGATAGCGTACCTTTCGAAAAACAAAATCGAAGTCGGCAGCCATTATGGCACGTTGGTCATCATTCTGACTTTTCTCGACTTTGCCTTGATCCTGATCGACGATATGCAAAACTTGCTCCACTGGTAAGCCGATCACCCCGGCGTCCGAACCGTAGATAACGGTATAGCCACCAGGCTTGACTTGCCCGCCCCCCGACAGGCCCCACCTTGAAGCCAGGTCGATGAACGGGGCCACCTCCTGCTGAAAAAGGATGATGCCGCTGACCCCCTGCGGCAGCAGGGGCATATGGAAAACACGAGGGGTCGGGATAATGTGAAGAATCCGCTCGATCGGCAGGCAAAACACCCGATTGCCAATGGAGAAAATCGCCAGCTTGCGGATCATGGGCCTACCCACCGGCTCTCCAGCCTGGTCGATTCGCATAGCACCAGCGGTTCGTCCTTGCGAACAACCAACCGGTCGAAGGGCAGGAAGGGCTGGGCGGCAAACAAGGGTGGCAAGGGCCGGGCATCGAATTCCGCATCCGGAAAAATGCCTTCAACCCGGTCGACGATTATCCCCCAGGGCCCCTCTTCACCGGACAGGATCAGAACCGGCCGGTCGGAGACGACAGGTTGCTCCCGAAGGCCAAAGCGCTTTCGCAGATCTTTTACCGGAATCAGGTCGCCGCGATGCGCAAGAGCTCCGATCACCAACCGGGAAGGATCGGCGGCCGAGCGGTCCAGGCCACTGACCGTCCCTTCCAGAATTTCCACCAAATCGGCAACCGACAGGGCAAAACCTATTTCGGCCAGGCGAAATACCAGCTTCATTTTGACCGAACCCGTCATGTTCCTCTTCCCGGGCAACAAGGGTCGTCAGCGCTTTTTCTCAGGGCGCGGAGCGCCACAAACGCTAGCACACGGATCGCCGGAGTGTCAAGCCCTTCGGCCGACAAAACCAAGCACTGATGCCTACTTAAAGGAGTTTCCAGGGCTGGGGCAAAAACAACCGATGGTAAAGATTCATGGCATACCGATCGGTCATTCCGGCGATAAAATCAGCCACCGAAACCTCCAGGTCATCTCCGGGATGGCGGCGGCCGCCGTGAGCTTGAAGAATCGTTTCGTTATCCATGAAAAACCTGAAGAGTTCTCGAATGATCCTGGAGGCCTTGACAAAATCGTCATGAACCGTTCGAGCCTGGTACACATGATCATAGAGCCAGTCCCGAAGGGCGGAAATGGACTGTTCGACCCTGGGCGTCAAGCAGATGTCGGCGCCATCGACAGCCATGGAGCTGTCAATCATATCCGTGACCATGGTGTTGATGCGTCCCGAGTGATTTGAGCCAAGCACTTTAAAGATGGGTTGCGGAACCTCGCCGGCCTGAATCAACCCGGCCCGGAGAGCATCGTCCAGGTCGTGGTTGACGTAAGCGATGATGTCGGCCAGACGAACGATGCGACCTTCCAGGGTGCGGGCCATGACCTGAGGGTCCTTGCTCAGTATGGGCCCCTTACCCTTGGAATGCTTCACAATGCCATCGACCACCTCGGCGGTCAGGTTGAGCCCCCGCCCTTCCTTTTCCAGCACCTCGACCACCCGGACACTTTGCTGCACATGCCGGAAGCCGCCAGGAACCAGATCGTTGAGAACCCTCTCTCCCGCATGTCCAAAGGGGGTGTGCCCCAAATCGTGCCCCAGGGCGATCGCTTCGGTGAGATCTTCGTTCAGGGCAAGGGCTCTCGCCACAGTCCGGGCTATCTGCGAAACTTCCAGCGTATGAGTCAGTCGAGTACGATAATGGTCCCCTTCGGGCGCGAGAAACACCTGGGTTTTATGCTTGAGCCGGCGAAAGGACTTGCTGTGCAGGATACGGTCGCGATCATGCTGAAAGGCCGTTCTGATTGAGCAGAGAGGTTCATTATTTTTCCGACCGGCACTGTTAACACTGAGGCAGGCATGAGGGGAGAGAATTTGTCGTTCGCGCTGTTCAATCCGTTGTCGAATGTTCATAGGGATAGCTCCCGGCAAAATGCGTATGACATTCCTTCTATACCTTAGACAACAGCGCCGTGCAAATAAATTATCGGGCCGACCTATCGGTTGAAAGCTGGATAAAAAAGCACCGGGTCCTTTAAGGTTCCAAGCGGACACGGGATCCTTTCGCCCCAACCTTCCTTAAGGTGCGCCAATGGCCAATCGGGGGTTCTATAGAAAATGGAGCTTCGGCTTTTTTCAGAACCAAAAAGTCAGAAGCAACTGAGCGACAACTCCATCCATAAACAACAAAACGATTATGACTATAACGAAAATGAAATATTTTTTTCTTGATTTTATAAAAATATATTGTATTAGTTACCAAGTTATACGATAAAATATTAACCACATAACATCCAAATGGAGGAAAGAAAGATGGCAACTATTTTGGAGATGGCCGCTGAAATCGTGGCCGCACACGCTTCTACTACCGCGATGACTAAAGAGGAACTGGTTGCAGAACTTGGCGAACTGCACAAGGTTCTTTCTAGCCTTGACAAAGGTGAAGAAGTGGCAGCCGAAGTCGGCGAAGAGGCGCCTGCCGCTCCAGCCGTTTCGCGCAAAAAGGCATTTGGTAAAGACAAAGTCATCTGCATGATTTGCGGCAAGGAGATGAAAACCCTGGCCAGGCATCTGAAAACCGCTCACGACATGAAGCCCGGCGAATACCGCAAGCAGTTCGACATTCCCCGCACCCAGCCGCTGGCTGCCCGCGCTTACTCCGAAAGCCGCCGGCAGATGGCCGTCGACCGCGGACTCGGTGAAAATCTTGCTAAGGCCAGGGCGGCCCGAGCCAAGAAAAAAACCAGATAACGTCTTTCAATCATTCACAAAAAAAGCGCCCCGGACGGGCGCTTTTTTTGTGAACTTTTATCCGATGTTTCAGGCGGAGTATTTCAGTCGGACTCGAGCAACTGCCAATCGGCGAAGCCCTCCTTTTTGACCGGGGCATCGACGCTGCAGCCGACCAGACGGAGGGCTTCCTTGACAGGGTGGGTCTTTACGGTCAGATAAGCTCTGGCCAGGCTGGCCAGGGTCGCCTCCTGCAGAACAAATTCCTCTCCGCTACGCAGCCGCAGGGTCGCCCGCAGATGGTGGTGGCCGGGAGGAACGGCAACCGTCAGCTCGAGGATATCGGAATTCGCCAGAACCCGGCGGCCCATGAGACTCTCGGCCCCTTTCAGATCAGCGAAAAAGGAATGGTCGCCAGGAGGTTGCCCTGGGTATCCAGAACCTCCACCGTCCATTCGCCGGTCCACTCGGGAAGAAGGTTTTTCGAAGACCAGGTACGCCAGTCCGAAGAGCGGACCCCAAGTTCGACCCGGGCCATCTCCTCGCCATTGCGCTTCCAGACGTGGTAAATGGCCGTATCCTCCTCGGCCCCGGTAATGCGGGTAAAGCAGTAAAGCTTTTCCACGGTAGCCGAGTAAGATTCCACCGCATCGACCGGCGCGCGATCGGAAACCTGGGTGGTAATAACGCCTTCTTCAACCTCCAAAGCAGCAGCCAGAGACGGAACGCTCAGCAGCACCAGCACCAGCGCCAGCCGTGGGAAGATTCTTTTCATGGCAGGTTTTCTCCTTTCGAGAAGATGACAAACAACAGGCTGCGGGATAAAATATACCATAACTGCCCAGGGCCGCTATCGAGGCCCTTTCCGAGGTTAAAACGTGATCTGATCCGACTCTCTCCTCGGGCCCCGAAAATGACGGGTGCGCCGGAAAAAGGATTCTCCTGGCGATGAAAAGGCTGCTGATAGGCGACGGGCGGGAAGCCCTGCTCTCGACACTGGAAGTCGTGCTCAAGCACTGGGGTTACCGGGTCACGGTTTCATCCAGCCCTGAACAGCTTAAGGCTTTTCTGGAAAAAACCAATCCAGACCTTTTGATCATGGGTGCCGGTATGTTGACGGAGAAAGACTCGCCCCTGTATGGTGCCGTTCAGGAGCGAATCGAATCCGGCGCCGGAATTCTGATCGTTCTGCGCGAATCCGGAGTCGAACCCAACCTCGGTATCGCGCACGAAACCATTGATGTTCCGATCAATATTTTTGGCCTGTTTGAAACCGTCCAGAAACATCTGGAAAAATACCCCAGAAAGAACCTCCGGCTTACCGTCAAGCTCCCCAGCCTGTTCAGTACCGGCGAGACCGCTTCCCTTGCCGAGGTCATGAGCATCAGCACCCAGGGACTGTTTGTCAAAACCAGCGCTCGCATGCAAAAGGGGGATCAGGTCAAGGTTGTCATCCCGCTGCTGGGGATGAAAAAAGAGCTGGAAGTTTCCGGTCGGGTCCTTTACCGGGTTCTTCCGGGCCCTGAAAACAACTACCTGCAGGGAGCCGGCATCGAATTCACCGACCTCAACGACGAAGTCCTCAAAGCGCTGCAGGAGTTCATCGAAAAACGCTTTCTCGGCGAACTCGCCGAGGGCGGGCATGGCGATCAGCTGAACCAGGAGCAATTGAGAAAATAATTCTTGTCCCCCCGGGCCTATCCTTACAAAACCCTCGCCATCCCTTCCCCACTGTCAATCGCAAGATCGAAAACCTCTCCAATGGTAGCGGCCACATCGGCAAACGATTGCCGTTCTCCGAGGGCAACTCCGCTGGCCAGCCGGGAATGCCAGATAAGCAGAGGCACGTACTCGCGGCTGTGGTCGGTCCCAGGCGTGGTCGGGTCACAACCATGGTCGGCGGTGAGCACCACCAGATCGGTTTCTTTTACCGCCGCCATCAGGGTCGGCAGCCACCGGTCGAATTCCTCCAGGCAGGCCCCGAACCCGGCCGGGTCGAGACGATGGCCGTAAAGCATGTCCGAGTCGACCAGGTTGGTAAAAACCAGCCCACGACCAACCTGCTCCATGGCCTGGAGGGTTTTCGCCATGGCGTCGGCGTTGCTCTCGCAGTAAACGAAATCGGTGATGCCACGGCCGGCGAAGATGTCGCGTATTTTCCCCACCCCGTAAACGGCCAATCCTGCCTCTACCAGCCGATCGAGCACGGTGGGTGCAACCGGCGGCAGGGAGAAGTCGTGGCGACGGGCGCTTCGCTGGAAATCCGCCGGAGAACTGCCGATAAAGGGCCGGGCGATGACCCGTCCGATCCGATAGGGGTTCAACAGCCTGCGGGCGATCCGACAAATCTGATAAAGCCGCGCCACCGGAATAACTTCCTCGTGGGCGGCAATCTGGAATACCGAGTCGGCACTGGTATAAACGATGGGACGCCCGGTGCGAAGGTGCTCTTCGCCTAAATGGCGGATGATATCGGTACCGCTGGCAGCCAGGTTGCCCAACGGCCGAAGGCCTGTTTCCCGCTCGAAAGCCTGGATGATCTCGGCCGGGAACCCCTGCGGATAGGTCGGCAGGGGCTCGGTCTGGATGACCCCGGCAATCTCCCAATGGCCGGTCGTTGTGTCCTTGCCGATGGAGCGTTCGCGCATTTTGCCGTAGGCGGCCTGGGGACGGGCGACCGGGGGCACGCCGGGAATAGCGATGATGTTGCCCAGACCCAGCCGCTGGAGATGGGGCAGCCTCAGCCCGCCACAGTGCTGCGCCACGTGGACCAGGGTGTTGGCGTTCTCGTCGCCGTAGCCGGCGGCATCGGGCAGCGCACCGATGCCCACCCCATCGAGCGTGATGAGAATAATCCTCTGAAATCCCCTCGGACTCACAGCCCCTCCCGCTCCTGCCACTGGCTGAGAATGGCTGTCCCGGCACTGGTGCCGATGCGGGTTGCACCAGCCTCGAGGAAAGACCGGCAGGAGTCCCAGTCACGGATACCGCCGGCCGCCTTGACGCCGATGCGCCCGGCAGCTTCCGCGGCGAGCAGACGCACATCGGCCAGAGTTGCCCCGCCGGAACCGAACCCGGTCGAGGTCTTGACGTAGGCCGCCCCCGCCTCGACAACCTTCTGGGTCAGCAAGCTCTTCTGCGGGTCGTCCAGGTAACAGCACTCAATAATGACTTTGACCCGGGCGCTGTCGGCCGCTTTCACGACCTGGCGGATCTCCTGCTCGACCAGATCGAAGCGCCCCTCGTGAGCGTTCCCCAAGTGAATCACCATGTCGATCTCCTCGGCGCCGGCAGAAACCGCCTCGACGGTTTCGAAAGCCTTGACCGCCGCAGCAACGTAACCGAGCGGAAAGCCGACCACGGTCCCTACCGCCACATCCGAACCATAGAGCAAATCGGCCGCCAGGGTCACATAAGACGGCGGGATGCAGACCGAAGCGAAGCCATGCTCAACCGCCTCTTCGCAGAGTTGGCGGATCGGCCCGGAGGTGACATCCGGTCTGAGCAGTGTATGATCGATAAATCGGGCCGGATTTTCGACTGTCATTCAATCCCTGTCTCTATAAGGTCATAATCGTCAAAACGCCTTGCCAGCGGGCCCCGCGAACAAAAAATACCGCCCTGCGCAGGGCTCAGCTACGATAGTCGGCATTGATCTTGACGTAATCGTAGGTCAGGTCCGAGGTGTAATAACGGCTCTCGCCCTGCCCCAGGTGCAAATCCACGGTCACCACAAACTCGGGCATTTTGAGGACTTCGGTGGCTCGGACCTCAACCTCCTGGCCAGTGCCCAGCCCGTTCTCCACGACCGTCACGTCGTCAAAGCGGATCGTCACGCGATTGGGATCGACCTCGGCCCCCGAGTAACCGACCGCGGCAATAATCCGCCCCCAATTGGCGTCTTCACCGAAAAAGGCCGTCTTGACCAGGCTGGATGTGGCCACGGCCCGGGCGGCAAGCCGTGCGTCGGCGTCATCGGCGGCTCCCTGGACGTGGACTTCCACCAGCTTGGTCGCCCCTTCGCCATCCTTGACGATCATCTTCGCCAGGTCCAGCAGCACCCTGTCCAGGTTTTCGACGAAGGCTTCGGCCTCGGGCGTTCCGGCGCTGATGTCCGGATTCCCGGCAAGACCGTTGGCAAGAATCAGCACCATGTCGTTGGTCGAGGTATCGCCGTCGACCGTAATGCTGTTGAACGATTTTTCCACCGCCTGGCGCAGCGCCGAATCGAGAAAGGCTGGCTCAACCCTGGCGTCGGTGAGAACGAAGCCCAGCATGGTCGCCATGTTCGGATGAATCATGCCGGCGCCCTTGGCAATGCCGAGCAGGGTGTAGGGGTGCCCGCCACATTCGCCGGAGGCGGCCGAAATTTTGGCGAAGGCATCGGTGGTGCGGATGGCTTCAGCGGTTTTTTCGGCATCGCCGGCCTGCAGTTCAGTGGCCAGCAGCGGAATGTGCCGCTCGAATTTGTCCAGAGTCAAGGGAACCCCGATGACGCCGGTGGAGGAGACCGCGACCAGATCCTCGGAAATTCCCAGGGACTGGGCGGCCAGCTCGCCGCAGCGCAGCGCATCCTTCAGCCCCTGTTCGCCGGTACAGGCATTGGCGTTGCCGCTGTTGACCAGAACCGCCTGACAACTTCCGCTGCGTATTCGCGGAGCGGTCACCACAACCGGTGCGGCGACCACTTTATTGGTGGTGAAAACGCCGGCGCAACGGGCCGGGGTTTCGGAATAAATCAGCGCCAGATCAAGTTTCCCGGACTTCTTGATGCCTGCAGACCGGGCACTGAACTTGAATCCTTTGACTTTCCTGATCTCATCTGCTTTCATCGCTCAGCACTCCGTAACTTTCCCGACCGGGGACAAGAAGGCCAATGGTCGTTCCCTCTCCCGTGGACGGTTCAAGAAATATACTTCCCTTCATTCGCGCCACAATCGCCCTGCAGGTGGCCAGGCCGATCCCCACGCCCTGAGGTTTGTCGGTATTGATGTCGCCCAACTGGGTGTATTGTTCGAAAACCTGCGGCCCGGACCCCGCGGGGATGGACCGTCCGTCGTTATGCATACTCAGGTAGAGATAGTCGAGGTCGTCAACCTTGCGACTCCGGACTAGAATATCGATCGTACCGCCCTGCCGGTTGAATTTGATCGCATTGTCGAGCAGGGAACCGAGCAGAATCCGGCATTTGTCCCGATCTCCGTAGAGCGGCGCCAGGCCGTCTTCGAGGCTCAATCGAACCTTCAACCCCCGGGCGGAAATGCGGGGTTGCTCCTCCTTGAGAAGCTCATCGAGAAGCTCTCCCGCTGGCAGGTCCTGGCATTGCCACTGACCACTCTCCGAATCGAGGGAGAAGAGTCTCAACATTCCCGCAACAAGGTTCTCCATATGCCGGCTCTGCTGGTAAACCTTCCCCAGATAGTCCTGCCTCTCCCCGGAGTCGATCTCTTCAGCAAAGTTCAGAATGAGATCCAGGTAGCCGAGAATCGAGGTCAACGGGGTATTCAGTTCATGGGAAAGATTGCAAATCAACCGGGAACGGGCCTGGTGAAGCTGGACCAGGCTGAGGTTGGCCTCTTCGAGTTGCCGGGCCTGGCGACGCAGACTGGAGATCAGGTTGAAATTTTCCAGAGCCAGAGAGGTCTGGTGGGCAATGGTGGACAGCAGATCCTGATCGGCTGCGGTAAAGGTTTCGCCGGAGAGCTTGTTGTTGACGTTGAGCACCCCGACCACCTGCTCACGGCCTCGAATCGGCACCGAGAGCAGCGAGCGGGTCCAGTAGCGATCGGCGCTTCCCGAGGAATCGAAGCGCGGGTCGGAGGACAGGTCGTCGATCAGCACCGCCTGCCCCGTCGCCAGCACATGACCCGAGATTCCTTCATCCGGGGCCACCCGGGTATTTGCGACGATTTTCTCCGAAAGCCCGCGGGCGGACCGAATCCGAAGGTGGCCGTCGGCTTCGACCAGCATGATTGACGCCATCTCCACCTCCAGGGCGACAGTCATCGAGTCAACGATCTTTTCGAACAGAATTTGCGGCTGCTCCTGACTGATCGCGGCCTCGCTGACTTCCCTGAGCAGCACCAGATCGCTCAACCGACGCTGGGCATCGCGCTGCAGGGCGGCGGAATCAAGAGCGCCCCGGTAGGATGATCGGGCACGCTCCAGGGCCGCATCCAGCTTCTCCTCGTCCAACGGCTTGGTCAGGTACTCGATAGCCCCACCACGCAGGACTTCACAGGCCGCATCGAAATCCTGACGGGCGGAAATCATGATTACCGGAATCTCCGGGCGCAGCCGCTTGATCCGCAGTAACAGCTCCGGCCCGCTGATCCCAGGCATGGCAATGTCACTCAGGACCGTTCCGATCCTCTCGCGGGCAACGATGGCGATCGCCTCCGCGCCCGAGGCGGCTTGGATAACCGAATGCCCCCTGGCAACCAGTTGCTCGCTCAGGTACTGACGAAAAAAAGGGGCGTCGTCAACCACCAGAACTGCCGGCTGGCCATCCATCTTCACCGTCGAGCCCCCCCGTCGAGCCTTCTTGGTAACTGTGCGTGCACCCTCAACCGCCGCAGCATTTTTTATATTTTTTTCCGCTGCCGCAGGGGCAGGGATCGTTGCGTCCGACTTTATCTTCTTCGCGGGTGACCGGTTTTTTGGCCTGGTCTTCACCGCCCACCCGGTTGAGCACCAGGCGCCGTCTGCGCTGCTCGGCTTCCATTCGTTCCACATCGTCCTCGCGCTGGAGCTGAACCCGGTACAGCTTCTGGATGATTTCCTGACGAATCCGCCCCATCATCGCCATAAACAGGGAATAGGCCTCGCGTTTGTACTCTTCCTTGGGATTGCGCTGGGCGTAGCCGCGCAGGCCGATCCCTTCCTTGAGGTGGTCGATCGACAACAGATGGTCTTTCCACTGGGAATCGATGGTCTGCAGCAGCAGAACCTTCATCAGGTGCTCCATGACCGGAGTCGTAAAGTCTTCTTCTTTTGCAGACAACCGGGCCATCGCCTGTTCGATCAGACGGGTCTCCAGGGCCTCCCGACCGAGGCCTTTGGCCTCGGGATTCGGCAGTTCGGGGACAAAATTGAACTGATTCAGGTAGTCTTCGACCAGGCTCTCCCAGTTCCAGTCAGTCGGCGGCGTCTTTTCCGGGCAGAAGGTGGCGACCATGTCCTCCGCCGTCTCGGCGATAATCCCCTCGACGGTCTCGCGGATGTTCTCCCCGGCCAGAACTTCCTTGCGCTGGGTGTAGATGACCTCGCGCTGCCGGTTCATGACATCGTCATATTCGATGAGATGCTTGCGGATTTCGAAGTTGTGCCCTTCGACCTTCTTCTGGGCGTTCTCGATCGCCTTGGAGATGATCCCGTGCTCGATCGGCTCGCCCTCGGGGATCTTAAGCTTGTCCATAACGAAGGCCACCCGCTGCGAGCCGAAAATGCGCAGCAAATCGTCTTCGAGGCTCAAAAAGAAGTGGCTCTCGCCAGGATCGCCCTGGCGCCCCGAACGGCCGCGAAGCTGGTTGTCGATGCGCCGCGATTCGTGCCGCTCGGTACCGCAGATGTACAGGCCACCGGCCTCGAGCACCTCGGCCTTCTCCCTGGCGCACTGCTCCTGAAAGCGTGGCAAGACCGCGGTAAAGGCGGCCTCCGGCTCCTCGGCCGTGGCTGATTCGCGGCGGGCGAGCATCTCGGGGTTGCCGCCGAGAATGATGTCGGTACCGCGACCGGCCATGTTGGTCGCAATGGTGACCGCGCCCTTGCGGCCCGCCTGCGCGACGATCTCGGCCTCTTTTTCATGGTGCTTGGCGTTGAGCACGTTGTGCGGGATGCCCCGCTTGCGCAGCATTTCGGAGAGCACTTCGGATTTTTCGATGGAAATGGTACCCACCAAAGCCGGCTGTCCCTTCTTGTGGCGCTCCGCGACGTCCTCGGCGACCGCCTGAAATTTTTCCTTTTCGGTCTTGTAGATGACATCTGACTGATCGATGCGGACCATCGGCCGATTGGTCGGGATGACCATGACATCGAGTTTGTAGATCTCGTGGAATTCGGCGGCCTCGGTGTCGGCGGTGCCGGTCATGCCCGAAAGCTTGTCGTACATGCGGAAGTAGTTCTGGAAGGTGATGGTGGCCAGGGTCTGGTTTTCGCTTTCGATCTTGACCCCCTCCTTGGCTTCCACCGCCTGATGCAGTCCGTCGCTCCAGCGGCGCCCCGGCATCAGTCGGCCGGTAAACTCGTCGACGATCATCACCTCGCCGTCCTTGACCACATAGTCCACATCCCGCTTGAACAGGGCGTGAGCCTTGAGGGCCTGGTTGACGTGATGGAGCATTTCGATGTTGCGCGGCTCATAGAGATTGTCCACGCCGAGCAGCTTCTCCACCTTGGCCACCCCGTCTTCGGTCAGGGTGGCTGATTTGGCCTTTTCGTCAACGGTGAAGTCGCCGGTGTATTCCTTGGTCGCCTGACCGACCTTGCCATCGCGATGCTCGATCACCTCGCCCTTTTTGAGCATGGGGATCACCCGGTTCACCGTGTAATAGAGCTCGCTCGAAGATTCGCTGGGACCGGAAATGATCAGCGGGGTCCGCGCCTCATCGATGAGGATCGAGTCGACCTCGTCGACGATGGCGAAATTATGCGCGCGCTGAACGTAATCGCCCAGGGCGAACTTCATGTTGTCGCGCAGGTAATCGAACCCGAACTCGTTGTTGGTGCCGTAGGTGATGTCGCAGGCATAGGCCTCCTTGCGCTGGGCATCGGTCAGGCCGTGAACGATGGTGCCGACGGTCAGGCCGAGAAAACGGTGAATCTGCCCCATCCACTCGGCATCGCGACTGGCCAGGTAGTCGTTGACGGTGACCACGTGGACCCCCTGGCCGGAGAGGGCATTGAGGTAGGACGGCAGGGTGGCGACCAGGGTTTTCCCCTCGCCGGTCTTCATCTCGGCGATTTTGCCCGAGTGCAGGACCATGCCGCCGATCAGCTGGACATCGAAATGGCGCATCCCCAGCACCCGCTTGCCCGCCTCCCGGACCACCGCAAAGGCTTCGGGAAGCAGGCTGTCCAGGGTTTCGCCCTCCGCGAAACGGCTGCGGAACTCAACCGTCTTGCCGGCCAGGTCGGCATCGTTCAAGGCGGCGATCTCGGCTTCGAGGGAATTGATTTTGTCGACTATCGGCTGCAGGCGCTTGAGTTCGCGCTCGTTTTTGCTGCCGACGATTTTTTTAAGCAATGGGCCGATCATCAGAATACTCTCCGTATGGGAAATCTCGGCCGGTAAGGCCGGACGGTGCTGCGGGGAAAAGGATTTAGGTTTTCTCCCTGGAAAGGGAGAAATGTTATCATACCCCTCGTCACCCTAACAAGAACAAAGGCCTCCAGCGGCCCGGGCCCGGGCCAAAAAAAAACCCCGGAATAACCGGGGTGGGTGGGCGGGGAAGCGTTCAGAGAAACTTTCGGGGGTTGAGGGGGACACCGTTGCGACGGACCTCGTAGTGCACGTGGGGTCCGGTCGAGCGACCGGTGTTGCCGACGGCGGAAACCTTGTCGCCGCGCTTGACCCGCTGGCCGACCTTGACGAAGATTTTCGAATTATGTCCGTAGTAGGTCTTGTAGCCGTAACCATGATCGACGACCACCAGCTTGCCGTACCCGGGAGCGGTTTCGGCCTGGCTGACGATACCGTCGGCCGTGGCGAAGACCGGGGTTCCGGTGCGTGAGGCGATATCCATGCCCTCGTGCATTTTGCGGCCGCCGTTAAAAGGGTCCTTGCGCATTCCGAAGCTGGAGGTGATCCAGCCCTTGACCGGCCACCCCTTGGGCTTGGCGGCCAGCAGCGAACGCTGGTCGTTGAGAAATCCCTGGATTTCTTCCTGGCTCTCCCGGCGCAGGTCGATAGCCTGAACGATCTGGTCGATCTGGCGCTGCAGTTCGGAAAACTCGGTGGCCACATCCTCTTCGGGCGGACCGCCAACCCCGGTCAGGGTGTCGATTTTCGGCTTGGAGAGCTTTGCCATGACCCGCACCTTGGCATCGTTCTGGGCAAGCACCACCATCTCCTGGCGCAGGTCACTCAGCCGCGCGGCCAGCCGCCTCAGCTCCGTCTGCTGGGTCCGGGTTTCGACCTGCAGACGCTGCAGCTCAGCCCGGTCAAAACTGATCCGGTAATAATCGACGGCCAACACCGTCACCCCCAGCAGAAACAGCAGTCCGGTCGCCAGCACGGTACGCAGCAGGCTGCGCTTGAGCCCGAAGCGACGAACCCGGTGTGAACCTTCGGGGATAACCAGAATAGTAAACTTCTTGGCGGGCAAATTGAGTCCTCCCGTATTAACGACGAATTCGCCTGCAGTAACAGTGACTTGTTCTAAAGCAAGGGGTGCAGTGCTGTCAAGCCTTTTGCCTCAATCTTCGCCCGGGCTCAGGGGCCACGGTCCTTGGAAGGCACGATTCAACCCACTGCAAATAAAAGGCCAATCATAGATCGATGCTCAGGGCGATTTCATCGCACTCCGGAAACTTGACGCATTTCATGCAGTCGCGCCAGATCTTGTGGGGCAGTTCCGATTTTTCGATTTCATGAAACCCGAGCTTGCCGAAAAAGACCGGCTTGTAGGTCAGGGCGAAAACCCGCTTGAGCCCCAGTTCCCGGGCCTCCTCCAGGCAGGTCTGCACCAGCTTGCGGCCGATGCCGCGCCCCTCATGCCCCTCGGCGACCGCCAGGGAGCGAACCTCGGCGAGATCCTCCCAGCAGATGGCCAGGCAGACCGTACCGATGACCTCACCCCGGTGCTCAAAAACATAAAAATCGCGGATATCCTCGTATATATCGGAAAGGGACCGGGAGAGCATCAGCCCCTCTTTGGCGTAAGCGATCAGCAGCTGCTGAATCGGCTTGGCGTCGGCAATGCGCGCTCGACGAATCATGGGAAACTCCGTGGTGATATCAGGTTGAGGTGATCTTTCAAAGAACCAGCTGGGCCGAGTGCGCGATCAGCTCCCGGGCATGCTCCAGGGTCCGGTCGGTAACCCGCGCGCCGCCCAGCATGCGCGCCATTTCGCCGACCCGGTCCTCCCCTTCGAGCAGCACCAGGCGGGTGACTGTCCGCTCCCGCTCCTCCCTTTTCTCGACTCGGAAATGGCGGTCGGCGAAGGCGGCGACCTGGGGCAGATGGGTGATGCACAAAACCTGGGGACCGCGGGCGACACCGCGCAGTTTCTCGCCGACGGCGGTCGCCGCCACCCCGCCGATGCCGGCGTCGACCTCGTCGAAAATCAGCGTCGGTATCTTTTCGCCTTCGGGCGCCGCCCGCTTCAGGGCGAGCATGATGCGCGAAAGCTCTCCGCCCGAAGCGATGCGGGCCAGGGCTTTGGGCTCCTCGCCCGGGTTCGGCGCCAGGAAGAATTCGCCGCGCTCCAGGCCCCGGGATGAGGGTTCGGCAAGGGCCGTCAGCTTCACTTCGAAGCGCGCCTTACCCATGGCCAGATCCCGCAGTTCCTTTTCAACCTCCGATTTCAGCTGCCGAGCCGCCTCCTGGCGACGCCGGGAAATCCCCTCGCCGATCGTGCGCAGCTCTTCCGTGCAGACCGAGATCTGCTTGCGCAGGCCTTCCCGCGCCGCGTCGATATCGCTCAGTTCTTGAATTTCGCGGTCGATCCGCTGCTGGTACTCGAGAATACCGTCGATGGTCGGCGAATACTTGCGTTTAAGCGCGGCGATGCTCGCCAGGCGCTCTTCGACTTCGTTCTGTCGATCCGGCTCAAAAGCGACCTTTCCGGCATAGTTGCGCAGCTCGGCGGCCACATCCTCCAGGGAGTAGAGGGTACTTTGCAGCGTTTCGGCCAAATGACCAAGCCGGGCGTCAACATTTGACAAGGCCGCCAGATCAGCGGCAAGCGCCCCAAGCCGCTCGCAAATGGCCCCTTCGCCGCCGTACAGGGCCTCGTACCCTCCTTCGGTGGCGGCGGCGAGGCGCTCGGCATTCTGCAGCAGCAGCCGTTCTCCCTCCAGGCTCTCATCCTCACCGGACTTCAGGCTGGCCCCGGCAATCTCACGACTTTGAAACAGGAGCAGGTCGAGGCGCTGCTGCCGCTCGCGCTCGGCCTCATCCAGCCGCTCGAGCCGCTCCCGCAGCTGGCCAAGCAGCCGGTAGGTCTCCCGGTAGCCCTCAAGCTCACCGGTCAAGCCGGCATAGCGGTCGAGCATCTCGAGGTGCAGCTCGGTACGCTGCAGGCTCTGGTAGGCGTGCTGGCCGTAAATGCTCATCAGCTGCCCGGTCAGCGGCTGCAACTGGCTCAACGTGGCCAGCGAGCCGTTGACATAGATCCGATTGCGCCCGGAACGGGAGATCGACCGCTTGACCACCAGTTCATCGTCGGCCTCGAAGCCCGCCCCGGCCAGCTCCTGCTGCAGGTCCGGCCGGTTTCTGATATCAAACAGGGCCTCGACCAGGGCTTCGTCTTCACCGCTGCGGATCAGGTCGGGACGCGCCCGGTCGCCCAGCAGCAAGCCGACGGCATCGATGATGATCGATTTGCCGGCGCCGGTTTCCCCGGTCAGGACATTGAAGCCCTGGCCGAAGGCGACATGCAGCCGGTCGATAATGGCAAAGTTTTTGATGATCAGATCAGTGAGCATAGAAACATCAGACATCAGCTGTTGAACGATGAGCATGAAGGACCGGACGGGCCGCAGCGGCTACCTTTCACCCCAACGCAACTTGGTCCGCAGCACCTCGAAATAATCCTTGGAGGGGCTCTTGACCAGCAGGGTGCGGCTTCCCGACTTGCGCACTTCGACCACGTCGCCCCCGAGCAGGGGCATACCGACCTGGCCGTCGGCGGTGAATACCACGTCCTCGTCCTGAAACTTGACCTCGATGCGGATGATCGCGCCGTCCGAGACGATGATCGGCCGGTTGGTCAGCATGTGGGGGCAAATGGGAGAGATCACCAAACACTGCAGACCGGGGTAGATGATCGGTCCGCCGGCAGCCAGGTTGTAAGCCGTGGAGCCGGTCGGCGTGGAAATGATCAGCCCATCGGCTTTGAAGGTGGTGAGATAATCGTCGTTCACCCAGGCCTCCATGTCGATGATCCGGGCCAGCGCCCCCTTGTTGATCACCACGTCGTTGAGCACCCGAAACCGGTTGACCTCCCGCCCGCCGCGGCGCACGACCGCCTCAAGCATCAGCCTCTCGGAAACCGAGAAGTCCCCCTTCAGCACCTTTTCCAGAACCGGGTACAGCTCCTTCAGCGTCACTTCGGTCAGAAAACCCAGGCTTCCCAGGTTGACGCCGAGAATCGGGATGCGTAGGTCGCCGACCTGCCGGCCCACCGAAATCAGGGTGCCGTCGCCGCCGAGGACGAGGATCAGGTTGACCATGGAAGGGATGGAACCGCCAGGATACCCCTGCACGTCGCCCATCTCCTTGGCCAGCGCCTCATCCAGAAAGACCTCTATTTTGCGTTCCTGCAACCAGGCCAGCACCTCCCGAGCCACCTTGACCGCGTCGGGATTGTGCCGCTTGGCGTAGATGCCGATTCGTTTCATTCTGACGTCCCCCTGTTTACAGAATGTGGAAACATATCACAGCGCTCCGCCTAAAGTCTATCACCTTCAGCAACTTACGGAACCCTTCGGCCTTGTTGGGGCCAGCCGATTGTGGTAAGGTCGAAAGCTTCTAAGGACAAGCTGAAAACGTACTTCACCAATATGAAACAGGTGACTGAAAGAAATGGATCTTTTTGAGCAGGCCAGCAGTGAAAATCAAAACGCGCCACTGGCCGAACGGCTGCGCCCGAGAAGCCTCGACGAAGTGGTCGGCCAGCAGCACCTGCTCGGTGAGGGCAAGGTGCTGCGCCGCCTGATCGAAACCGACCAGGTCGCCTCGGTCATCTTCTGGGGCCCGCCCGGAACCGGCAAAACCACCCTGGCCCAGGTGATCGCCAACTCCACCCGGAGCCGCTTCGTCTTTTTCTCGGCCGTTCTGCAGGGCATCAAGGAAGTACGTGAGATCGTCCAGCAGGCCCGCCAGGAAAAGGCCTACCACGACCGCAAAACCCTCTTCTTCGTCGACGAGATCCACCGCTTCAACAAGGCTCAGCAGGATGCCTTCCTGCCCTACGTGGAGCGGGGCGACATCATCCTCATCGGCGCAACGACCGAAAACCCCTCCTTCGAAGTCAACTCGGCCCTGCTCTCCCGCTCCCGGGTTTTTGTCCTCAACGCCCTCGAGCCCGAGGCCATCACCACCCTGCTTTACCGGGCGCTGGAAGATCCGCGCGGACTCGGCGGCAAAGGCATCGAGGCCGACCCGGACGCCATCGAATTTCTGGCCGAACAGGCCTCGGGGGACGCCCGAATTGCCCTGAACACCCTCGAGGTGGCCGCGGCGGCGGCCGGGGAGCAACCGATCACCCTGGCCACGGTTCAGGAGGCCCTGCAGAAAAAGGCCCTGCTGTACGACAAGGGCGCCGAAGAGCACTACAACGTGATTTCGGCCTTCATCAAAAGCCTGCGCGGCTCCGACCCCGACGGGGCGCTCTACTGGCTGGCGCGGATGCTCGAAGCGGGTGAAGACCCCCTGTTCATCGTCCGGCGGATGATCATCTTTGCCTCCGAGGACATCGGCAATGCCGACCCGCGTGCCCTTCAGGTGGCGGTGGCGACCCAACAAGCGGTCCACTTCGTCGGCCTGCCCGAGGGGCGCATCAATCTCGCTCAGGCGGTCACTTACCTGGCCACCGCTCCCAAAAGCAACGCCTCCTACGTCGGCATCAACCAGGCCCAGGCCGAGGTCGGCAAAAGCGGCGCCCTGCCGGTGCCTTTGCATATCCGCAACGCACCAACCAAATTGATGAAAGAACTCGACTACGGCAAGGGCTACCGGTATGCCCACGATTATGAAGGGGGCTTCGCCCCCCAGGAGCACCTGCCGGAAAAGCTTCAGGGCAAAAGGTTCTACCGGCCCACCGAACACGGCTACGAGAAGATGATCGGCGAGCGGATGCGGTTCTGGAAGGAGCTGCGCAATCAGTCGGGTGGCACTACCGGCCCGGATGGTGAAAAGGCGAAGGACGAGTGAGCCGGTCGGCGCTATTCGGCATTGTGCTTGCGCTGCTCTGCTGGTCGCAGGCGACAGCCTCCGATTGGGGACCTTGGGAAACCCCCGCCCAAGCCGCCAGCCCGGTTGGGCAACCAACGCCGGAGTTGAGTCTGCTCAAGGGCGGGGTTCGCTTTTTCCAGAAATACATATCCCCGGTCGACGGACCGCGCTGCCCGATGAGTCCCACCTGCTCCGCCTATGCCCTGCAGGCCCTGGACAAGCATGGTCCCTTTGTTGGCACCCTGCTAACCGTCGACCGGCTGTTTCATGAAACCGACGAGCGAGAACACCGGCACCCGGTCAAATTTGCCGACCGGGTTCGTTTTTACGATCCCTTGGGAAATAATGATTTTTGGCTTGCGGGCAAATAACATTCACCAAGTATTCAAGAAGCTATCATTCAACCATCCAGGGAGAACAGTGGGTAAGCCCTTCAAACAGAAGCTACTTGTTGATGCTATTGAAAAGTAAACCCCAATATAGATACTAAAGTAGATGCTAAAGCGAGTCGATGAATCGATTTTTCTCGGAAGTTACCTAGAAACGACCAATTGCAGTCGCCAAATAGCCAACTCCCAACAAATAAAATATATTATTAATTTTAAATTGCAAAATCAAAGTTATCATTCTTACTGAAGAAAGCTACAAGACAAGCCTAGACAACACCGAACCAGCTTATTACAGATAGGGTAAATTATGAGTCCTGCATCTTTCCCAAAATTATTTAAACCAAACCATCGCAGTAAGGAAAAAAATAAACCTTTACCGCACAACTTCAATTGTATAGAATCCATTCTTATCTGACCAAAAAAATAAAAATTTTTTCTAATATTACGCAAACCGTTACATCTGCAACCCCTTTCCCTGTGATGCAACTTTATAGAGTCAAATAAACATCCCGTGGAGATTTATTTTCCACCTAGCCCGCGGCATGACGATGAGGTATTGTGATGGAGAGTACGCTCAGGAGGGCCGAACTTATCCCGATTCGCCCAGAGGAAAATACGGGTCAGGAAAAAAATCACTTTGTCAATCAGAAAAGCCTTATCAACAAGCTAAACCTTGTTAACTTTAAAGAGGGAAAACTACAACTCAACTTCAAACACAATAAATACAACCACACCATTCCCATTAAGGCCTCTCCACTTCCCTGCACAGGCAACCGCCTCGAATGCACCTGGCATAATCCCGCCGAAATCCAGAAAATCTTAAAGAGTTACACATTTCAAGATTTTCTTCTCACTGATCATCATCCGGCTCTGCTCGTCACGCCAACAGTTCTCGGCATCAACGAGAAAAGCATTATATTCCAACTGCCGGAAACATGCAGTGAATTCAGCTCCCGAAAAGTCAGACGAAATCCTTGCAAAGACGTAAAGATTCAGTTCATCCAAAACAGTGCCGCCTTTGACGGCGAATTGATAGATTTCAGTCCGGCGTCCTTCCGAGTGGTCATTTCGGCCGTTCCGCCACAAACCTTTCAGTGGATAAACCCCACGTTTCCAGTGACGCTGATTATTTCAGACAATTCTCAGATGATCTACTCCGGTGAATGCCGAATCATCAAACAGAGTCATGACCAAAGGAACAGGGCTTTTGTACTGAAACCCATCAACCGGAAAACCGGAAGGTTCCGGGCCAAGGAATTCCGCAGTACGAGGCATCAGCTCTTGCCTTCACCCAACATTTCGTTCAAACATCCCCTTACCCAGAAATGGATTGATCTGGAAGTCATGAACCTGTCCGGCACCGGCTTCCTGGTTCAAGAGGATCAGGAAAATTCAGCCCTGCTACCGGGGATGGTCATCCCTGAACTGGAGCTGAGCTTTGCCAATATTTTCAGTGTCAAATGCAAAGCTCAGGTGATTTATAGGAATTTAGCAACAGACATGCACCAAAAGCCCCGCATCAACTGCGGTCTGGCGATACTCGACATGGGCATTCAGGACCATGTGATGATTCTTTCCCTGATCAACCAGGCCAACAACAGCAACTCTTATCTCTGCAACCGGGTTGACATGGATGCTTTGTGGAGCTTCTTTTTCGACACTGGCTTCATTTATCCAGAAAAATATGCGTTTATTGAAGCCAACAAAGAACATTTCAAGGAGACATACAAAAAGCTTTACACAAAGCACCCAAGCATAGCCAGACACTTTATCTACCAAGACAAGGGCGTCATCCTCGGCCATATGTCAATGCTGCGTTTTTATGAAAACACCTGGCTTATACATCACCATGCCGCAAACAAAACAGTATCCAACAAGGCCGGACTTGTCATCTTGAAGCAGGCCTCCAACTTTCTGAATGATTCTAGCAGCCTGCATTCAATCCGAATGAACTTTGTCACTTGTTACTATCGCCCCGAAAATAAATTTCCCAACAAAGTATTTGGAGGTGCCGCCAAACATATTGGCAATAGCAAAGGCTGCTCAATTGATGAATTCGCTTATTTCCATTATCGAGGCGAGACGCGAAAAGACTGGAATCTTGACGAATCATGGGCACTAAACAGTTGCTCCACCGAAGATCTTTTGGAACTCGAAAGTTTTTATGAGCATACCTCTGGCGGACTCATGATAAATGCCCTGGACCTGGAACCCGGCATGCTTGGAGTCGATGAGATTTCCAGAGAATATCAGAAATTTGGCTTCAAAAAAGAACGTCACATTTTCTCGCTCAAAAAGGATGGAATCTTAAAAGCCATCTTCTTGGTAAATCTTTCCGATACCGGCTTGAATATGTCGGAACTGACCAACTGCATTAAAATAATCGTTCTCGACAGCGAAGAGCTGCCCGGGAATGCCTTCGATATGGCATTGTCCTTGCTCGTTGAGAGATTCGGACAAAAAGGGGTGCCCGTTCTCGTCTACCCCAATTCATACGTAACTGCTCAGTCGATCCCCAGCGAAAAAATTTATCGCATGTGGATTCTAAGCCTTCAGTATCTAGACAACTATTTTAAATTTTGCAACAGATTTTTCAGTCGCCTTTAGCCACCCGCAGCGATACCCAAGGAACCGGCATGGCAACATCAACGCCCCTCTACAACAGTCGGGTAATTGACACTTACATCAGGTTTGTCAAGCGTTACTACGCTCACCTTGACATCGCTGATTTATTGGAATCCTCAGGGATGAAACCCTATGAGGTTGCCGACCAAGGCCACTGGTTCACCCAGGAACAGGTCGATCAGTTTTACACTCGGCTGGTTCAACTCACTAACAATGGGGATCTCGCCAGAGAAGCTGGTCGATATGCTGCCTCAGCTGATGCTCTTGGCGCCATGCGCCAGTATGTTTTGGGGATGTTCGGTCCTGAAAAAATTTTCGACTTGGTCGGGAAATCAGCCGAAATCCTGACAAAGTCGTCGAATTATGAATCGAAAGTTATTGGCCGCAACAAGGTCGAAATAATTGTCACACCCAAGGACGGAGTTAACGAAAAGGCCTTTCAATGCGATAATCGGATGGGTATCTTTGAAGCCATCGTTATGATGTTCAATTACAACGTTCCTGGGATAAGCCACACTGAGTGCATGTTCAGGGGCGGAAAATCATGCAGATATATTATTTCCTGGGAAAACACACGGTCCTCTCTTTGGTTAAGGGTCAGGAACAGTCTTGCCATCCCGATTTCCCTCGCTCTGTTCGGATCTCTTTTTTTCAATCCATTTTTAACTTTCACAACCCTGCTACCCTCATTTGCGTCTGTCCTACTTGGTTTGACGCTGGCCTCGGAATTTAGGGGAAAAAAGGAACTCCAAGCCAGTCTCCACACCCTGACTGGATCTACTGAAAAACTAGTCGACCAGATCAATATCAACTCCAACAATACTCAACTTACCCAAGAAATCGGTCAGGCTATCAGTGGTAAAACCAACATCGAAAGCATCCTTGAAAGCATAATTCAAACGCTTGAACAAAGACTAGATTATGATCGAGGGCTGATTTTGTTGGCCAATCCGGATAACAGCAGACTGATTTTTCGTGGCGGCTACGGTTTTCAGAATGACCAGTTGCTACTTCTTAACAAAGTTGCCTTTCATCTGGATCGACCGGAATCTAAAGGTATCTTTGTCGTCTCCTTCCGAGAACAGAAGCCATTCCTGATAAACGACATCAACGAATTAACCGAAAGCCTTTCTCTTCGAAGCATGGCTCTTGCAAAAAAGCTTGGAGCCCAATCTTTCATCTGCTGCCCCATTGTTTGCGACGGCGAATCTCTTGGGATTATTGCGGTCGAAAACCTTGAGAACAAACGCCTTCTCGTTCAAAGCGACATGAGCTTGATGATGGGAATTGCGCCGGTAATTGGGGTCAGCATTCGAAATGCAGAATTGCTTGCGATCAAACAGCAGCAGTTCAACTCAACTCTGCAGGTCATGGCGGCCAGTATCGATGCAAGGGATCCTTTGACCGCAGGGCACTCGGCAAAGGTTACGGAATATGCCCTGGGAATCTGCGGAGAGCTGGACCTTTCAAACGACTTCAGGGAAATGGTTCGTGTCGCGGCATTGCTCCACGATTACGGGAAGATTGGGATCCCTGACGCCATCCTCAAAAAGGAGGGGACACTTACGGATTCGGAGTTCGAAATAGTCAAAACTCACTGTGAAAAAACCAGGGAAATTCTTGAGGCAATAAATTTTGAAGGGATATTCTGCAGAGTGCCTGAGGTGGCAGGGGCCCACCATGAAAAATATGACGGAACCGGCTACCCCCAAGGGCTAAAAGGAAAAGAGATCCCTCTGGGGGCCAGGATTATTGCCGTTGCGGACTTCTTCGAGGCGATAACCGCCAAGCGTCACTACCGCGACCCGATGCCTTTGGATATCGCGTTTAAGCTGCTTCGCCAGGAAAAAGAAAAGCACTTCGACCCGAGGGTCGTTGAAGCGTTTATTAAGTATTTCGCCAAAGCCCATGCAAAGAAACCATACCCGGGCATCGAACGTCGACATATTCGGATACCCTGCCGAACATCTATCTCTGTCAAAGCGCTGGATCGGGAAATCATCGGCATCAGTGCGGACATCAGCACACGAGGGGTTTTCGTTGCAGCCGAAAGCAGCATAGAACAGGGAACTTCAGTGGAGCTTGATTTCCATTTGCCGGGCGATCCTTCGGCAAAGAGCCGCGCCAGGGGGCGAATTGCCTGGGTAAACACCTTCGAACGGCCCAGAAAACCAAGCTTTCCAGAGGGATTCGGCATCGAGTTTCTGGAAGAATATCCCGTCCTGCAGCAGGCGCTGGAAAACTTTTTCCACACCAACAGAATTCCCGTTGAGATCGCCAATCTAAACAATCTCGCCAATGCTTGAGAGACTCTTTCGCAATTCAACTCGGTTTACCCCTGCTTTACCTCCAGAACAGACCAAGCCCTCCCCATCAATAAACGGGTCGGCGAATTATCCACGACTCGTTTTTCAGCCAAAACGCTGCAGCCTGGTCCGCCCCCTCCTATCTGTTGCTAGTAAACCTTGCGTCCCCGGCAACAAATCAGCGGGGTATAGGTAAACCTGCGCGGATCGGCGAAGCAGGTCTCGAATTCTTCAAGAAACTCTTCAAAGCCTCCGCCATACTCCTCGAATCGATACCCCGACTCCTTGCCGGCGATGAGGGCTTTTTTAGTCCAATTGTAGGCATCAATATCGTTAAGCTCGCCGTAAATCAAATGGTGCGGGGTCATACTCACCCGAATGTCCTTAAAATCGAGGTCGTATAAATAAGAATACAATTTACGCCCAAGGTAGGGATCGAAATCCGACTCCCGTTCAAGCCTATCCATAATCCCTCGGATAGCTCTGTCAAGCCGGGCGGGAAACCCGAAATGGTTCAGACAATTATTGTCGAGATCAACCAGACAAAGGATCCCGCCTGGTTTCAGCAACGTCGCTAATTTCCCGATAATTTCAAAGCTTCTCGCTCGGTGGTATTCGAGAAAGAACCTGGACCATATAAAGTCAAACTGACCCAGTCCTTCAAGGGGGCCATAAATGTCCTTGCACTCGAACCGGGCCCCCTCCTGGGCATATTTCTCGGTTGCGTAGGCAATCCGCTCCTGGGAGCCGTCGACTCCAACGGCAACGCCCCGGGGTTGTGCCAGGTGATTCAGGATCGCCGTGGTTTTACCCGGTCCGCAGCCAATATCGGCAACCCTCATCCCTGGTTTGATTCCCGCCCAGAGCGCTTGCTGTTTAAGGACATGTTCATCGGTTTTGAGTTCCAGACGAAAAATCTCCTCGTCGCTTTCCATGAGATAAGAATGATCGGTCATAAATAAAAATACCTTGCACAATTAGTAGCAATAGAGGGTAGAAGCACCTGGGGGCACCTGCAGCCGGATACCTCTCATTCGAAAAGACCTGAAAAAGCCTCGAGCACAGACTCTTTCTCCAAAGACCCTTCCATCAAGGCCTTCTTGGCCAGGGCCTGACGTGCGGCGATGAATCTTTTACCCTTCACGGGGGAAAGTGCCAGCAGCATATCCTGATTGTCGCCCCGGTAAATGGGGCCCGAATCCTCCAGAGCGAAAAAGGTTTTTTTGACTTGCTCGATGGCCTCCAATGAATCCATCGTCCGATGAGACCACTTCAACATGTACCCATCGAGACCAAATTGCTGTTTCATCTGGGATTCGTAGATCGGACTCAACGGACTCAGCATAAAGGGGAATATTGACCAGGACAGAAGGCCTTGCGAGGAAGGGCATTCAATACACTTGATAAAATCCCTGGTCCGCTGGGCCGTCTGTTCCGTTTCGCCGGGAAAACCAAAGATAAAATAACATGAGCAATTGATGCCGGCGGCCAATAGCCCCTTGATCACCTGACCATAGAGATCCGGATCGGCCTTTTTGTTCATATTTTTCAAAACCTGCGCATCGGCTGATTCCAGACCGATTTGCACCTCTACGCACCCTGAGCGACGCAGAAGTTCAAAATCGACTTTTTTCAAGGTACTTGCCCTGATAAAACTAAGCCACTTCAAACCAAGCTCTTCGGCGATCAGGCGTTTGCAGACCTCATTCAGGTCATGACTGCCCAAGCGAAAATTATCGTCTGAAAACCAGACATATTTTACCCCGCGAGCGGCCACTGTCTTCAGTTCATCGACAAGTTGATCAATGGGCTTGATGTATGTACTTTGATGATCCTTGACGAAATTGCAGAAGGCGCACTTGTGCGGACATCCGATACTGGCCTGCATGGGAACAACCCCTGATTGGAAAACAAAATCGGGCAGTTGCTTCCAGTCGATAAAAAAATCATCTCCCCCGACATGGCTGTCGACCTGCCGTGAAAATTGGTATTGGCCATCGATCAACCGCGCGGTATCAGGCTCCTTGAAAGGCTGCCGACCGTCTTTAAGGTTATTCAATACATCACAAAGCGTCTTTTCTCCCCTTCGGCTGACGATATATAAATCCACCTGTGGTTCTTCAGTGATTTCCAAGAACAGGTAATCGCCTTTGGGAGAGGTGACATCATAGGCAGGGTCGGTGTTTTTTTGGGACAGTAGATAGGAGAAATAAACCAGGGGGCCGCCGACAATAATAAAGGCCTCTGGAGCCAAAGTCCGGATATCCAAAATTAGTTTATTTAGATTTTTTTTACTATGTATGAAGGTTGTGGACACCACAACAGCTCGAGGTTTTTCTTCAATGGCTTTACGAAATTCCTCTTTTTCACTGTAAAAACTATTTATCAGTCTAGCTGAAAGATTATTTCTGACAAGGTAGCTGTAAAGGTAAATTCCATTCAACTTGGGTGCAGAGGCCCAACTCATCGAATTGTCGCCTTCGACTGGAGCTACAATCTTACCCTTGTTTTTCACATAATTCGAAACAATCTGAATATTAGCAACCCTCCCCTGGATCTTCAGTTTGAGAGAGTTGGTGGCTGAGAGACTGTCCTCTCCGCCATCTGCAATTATCACCACATCCAGACTCATTCTAAAGCTCCCTTGCGTCAATGAATTACTTTGGTCATATGGACTGCAAATCGGTCACCCTATCTTTCAATACTATTGCTTTAAGGGCTTTACATTAACCAGGCAGCTACAAACTACATTATTTTCATAATGGTTGTGCACCTTTATTGCTCCCCCCCGACAAATTAACCCTGGATAATTTTATATTTTAGAAAAAATTCTTGTCACAGAAATTCAATCGTTTAAATTATCGATTGAATAATGCAACCTGCCCGACTGTTTTTATAAAAAATAATTCAAATAAATGGATCAAAAACGTTACAGACCTTCTTATAAACTGAAGGGCTTTCCAATTCAACACTTTCCGATTAGGTGCGGAGGGAATTTCATGGGAAAAGGCAAAAGGCCACAGGCCGGGGCAACCGTTATGCTGACGCTCCTTGTCATGATTTCGACCTCTTCGGCTTTCGGGTCGGGATTCGGAATCTTCACCCAGGGAGCGTCGGCACTGGGACAGGCCAATGCCGTGGTCGCTCATACGGACAGTCCCAGCACCGTGTTTTTCAATCCTGCTCTGATCAACGAACTGCCGGGCACTCAGGTGGAGATCGGCACGACGGCGGTTTTCCCCAATCGCAAATTCACCAGCCTCACCACCGGTCTCAGTGCCGAAACTGAGGACAGCGTTTATTTCCCCAGCACCTTTTACGCAACCCATGCCTTCAACGACCAGTGGAGCGCTGGGTTCGGTGTCTTCAACCCCTTTGGACTGGGAACCGAGTGGCCCGACGACTGGGAGGGGCGCTACCTGGCCACCAAATCGACCATCACGACGTTTAACTTCAATCCGGTCCTGGCTTACCGGGTTCATCCCCGCATCACCCTTGCGGCCGGAGCGGATATCCTCTATCTCGATGCCACCTTGAAAAACAAGATTCCCTTTTCTGCCGACCCGGCGGATGACGGGGAGCAGGAACTTGAAGGCGACGGCACAGGGGTCGGCTACAACCTCGGCCTGCATATCAGGGTAACCGACCATATCTCCTTCGGCGCGGCCTATCGAAGTGAAGTGGAAATGGACCTCGGGGGTGCCGATGTACAGTTCAGCGATATACCAGGCGCGGCTCAGCCCCTGTTTTCCAACACGAAGGCAACCGCGACCATCAAACTTCCGGCCCAGCTGGTTGCCGCCATTGCCGCCCAAGTCACCGAGAGTTTCCTCGTCGAAGCAGGACTGCGGTGGGAAGAATGGTCGACCTTCGATGAACTGGTCATCGAGCTGGATCAGGCCGTAGCTGGTGCGACCTCATCGGTCACCCCCCGCGACTGGGATGACACTTTCGCGTTCAACCTGGGGACCAGGTACCAGCTCAACAATACTCTCACCCTGCTGGCCGGCTATCTCTACGGCGACAGCCCGGTCCCCGACAACACCTTCGAGCCGGCGATTCCCGATTCAAGGACCCATCTGTTCACCATCGGCACCGACATCGATTTGGACCGCCTCACCCTTTCGCTCAGCTATGGCTACCAGCTGCAGGAAGACCGAACGAAGAACAACGACATCGGCGCAGCCTTCGGCGCAATGGCCAACGGGGAGTATGACAACGACATCCACCTGGCGGCCGTCAGCGCGACGTACCGGTTCTGACCACCGGCGACTCCACCTCAAACTGAAAAGGATGGGCTTGTCCCATCCTTTTCAGTTTGAGGTCCGACAAGCTACCGACTTTTCAGAAATTCCAGCACTTCGTTCGGATGGGTCTCGGCCTTGGAAACCCTGGGCCAGTGCTTGAGAATCGTTCCATCCGGGCCGACCACGACCGTGGACCGGATCGTTCCCATCGCCGTTTTGCCGTACATTGTCTTTTCCCCGAACGCCCCGTAGGCCTTCATCATCTCGGTATCCGGATCAGAGAGCAGTACAAACGGCAGGTTGAATTTGGCGATGAACTTGTCGTGGGACTGCAGGCTGTCCTTGCTGACCCCCAGCACCCGGGCATCGAGTCCCTGGATTTCCCCGTGGAGATCGCGAAAGGTGCAGGCCTCCTTGGTGCAGCCCGGGGTATTGTCTTTGGGATAGAAATAGATGACGAGAGTTTTACCCGCATAATCCTTGAGGGCATGAGGTTTGCCGTCGCTGCCCTGCAAGACAAATTCGGGGGCTGTCTTTCCTTCGAGATCTACCATCACCTGGCCTCCTCTCTTTCCCATCCGTCATGCCGCACGGGACACTAGCTGGTCCCCACCGGGGTCGCCGATTGGACATTCGGCCATAAACCTAGCGAGAAAAAACCTTCCGCAGCAATTCGGTGGTTCGGGCGGCAGGGTTTTCTCGAATTTTTTTCTCCTCCAGAGCCAGGGTGGCAAAGAGGCCTTCAAGCCCCCGCTCGGTAACGTAATCGCTCAGATTGACCGCCGGCTGGGTCACAAATGGCAGCGCGTTGTAGGTTGCGGCCAGTTGATTGTAGTTCTGGTAAAGCCCGACCTGCGCCATCTTCTGCTCGACGATGGGCTGAAATCGGGACCGCAGGGTGTCACCGGTCCGGGCCCGGAAATAGTCGGTGGCGGCGGTATCCCCGCCATTGAGGATGCCGTAGGCGTCGGCCAGGCTCATCCGGGAGATGGCCTCCCAGAAAACCGTCTTGGCTTCTCCGGCGGCCCGCTCGGCAGCCCGGTTCATGGCGACCTCCAGCTCGTCGACCTGCCTGTCGAAGCCCAGGGAACGCAGGGTGCCGGCCATCGGATCGAGCTGTTTCGGCATGGTGATCCGGATCAACTCGTTGGCCAGAAAGCCGTCGACTCGGGAGGTCGTTCCGACCGCCCGCTCGGTGCCGACCCGCAGCGCCTCCTTGAGTCCTTTGGCCACCGTGGCCTCGTCGAGCGATTGGCCCGGTACGCCCTGCAGCGACCTCAGCATCTGATCGGCCAGAGCCCCGTTGCGCATTTCAGCGCAGCCACCCACCAGCAGGCCGAAGCCGATGATCAGGCCGGCGCGCAACCACTGGCCAGGATTCCTTGTCATTCGTTGCTCCTGTTTAAAGTCCAATGCCATCCAGCGCCCCAAGACAATGGCCGCAACGGCCCCCCTGGACATAGGTTCGCCCCAGACGAAAACCGCGCCTTTCGATCACGACCTTTTTGCAGGCCGGGCAGCTGGTATTTTCGCCCCCCTCTCCGGGAACATTTCCCTCGTAGACGTATTTGAGTCCGGCGTCCAACCCGATCTGCCTTGCCCGGCGCAGGGTCTCCACCGGGGTGGGCGGGGCCTCGCGGAGCTTGTAGGTAGGATAGAAGGCCGTGACGTGCCAAGGCGTTTCCCGATCAAGCTCCCGGGCGACGAAACCGGCGATCCCTTTCAAGTCGGCATCCGAATCGTTGTAGCCGGGAATGATCAGCGTCGTAACCTCGATCCAGATTCCCAGCCGCTTATAGTCCTTCAGGGTCTCGAGCACCCCTTGCAACGTGGCGCCGGCCACCTCTTTGTAGAATTTTTCCGAAAACCCCTTGAGATCGACGTTGGCCGCATCGAGATAGGGGGCGATATGCTCAAGCGCCTCGGGGGTGGTGTAGCCGTTGGTGACGAAGACATTGCCGACCCCCTCCCGTAGAGCAAGGACCGCCGTGTCATAAGCGTACTCGTAGAAGATGGTCGGTTCGGTGTAGGTGTAGGCGATGCTGCGACAGCCGGCCTCTCTGGCGCGCCGGACAATTTCCGCGGGCGGTAGGTCATGACCGGGAATCGGATCGGGAGTCCGCGTCCATTGGGAGATCTGGGCATTCTGGCAGTGGAGGCAACGAAAGTTGCAGCCCACCGTAGCGACCGAATAGCTCAGGGAGCCGGGATGGTAATGAAACAGGGGCTTCTTTTCGATGGGATCGACATTTTCGGCGATGCTCCTGCCATAGACCAGGGTATAAAGAACGCCGCCACGGTTTTCACGAACGCCGCATACCCCCCTGTGCCCCTCGGCGATCAGACAACGGAAACGGCACAGGCCACATTTGACCTTGCCGCCGACGGCCTTCTCCCAGAACATCGCCTCGCGCATCGCTTCCTCCCTGGTTGGCAAGGGTTGCTGATTTACCGAGGAAGTATATCAAAAAATCAGTGAGCAGTGACTCACTTCAGAACATAAACCGCCGCATACTCACGCTGAGCAGCAACCCGGTGCCGATCATCGTGGTCACCATGCTGGTCCCGCCGTAAGAAAAGAGCGGCAGGGGCACGCCGACCACGGGGAGCAGACCGATCACCATGCCGAGATTGACCACGATATGCCAGAACTGCATGGCAACCACGCCAATGGCCATGAACATGCCGAACCGGTCACCGGCGCGCCTGGCAATGTAAATGCCCCAGATGATAATGAAGAGATAGAGAAGAAGAAGAACCAGGGACCCGCTGAAACCCCACTCTTCGGCAAACACCGAAAAGGCGAAGTCGGTATGACGTTCGGGGAGAAAGGAGAGCTGGGACTGAGTCCCCCTCATGAAGCCTTTGCCGAAAAGCCCGCCGCTACCCACGGCGATCTTGGACTGGATGATGTGATAGCCGGCCCCGAGGGGGTCCCGCTCGGGGTCGAGAAAGGTGCGTATCCGCTCTTTTTGATACCCCCGCAACAGAAACCATCCGCCGGCCATCGCGCCGGCTCCGAGAACCGCCAGGACCGCCAGTGTCGAACGCCGGATGCCGGCAAACAGGGCCAGGGTGCCGCCGATGAAAATCACCATCATGGCGGTGCCGAGATCCGGCTGCTTCATGATGAGCAATGCCGGGATGCCCAGCAGCAGAAAGGGAACCAGCAGCCCACGCAGTGAGTACCCTTGAGGGGGAGGTTTTTCGCTGAAATAGCGGGCTAGGGTAATGATGATGACGATTTTCATTACCTCGCTCGGCTGCAGATTGAACAGCCCGAGATTAATCCACCGGGTTGCGCCCATGGAGGTTTTACCGAAGAACAGCACGATCAGCAGCAGCGCGACGTTGGCTCCGTAGAAAATAAAGCCGAGGTATTCCAGGTGGCGATAATCGAAGGCACAGACCGCGGCAGCGATGATCAGTCCGAGACCAAGCCAGTAAGTCTGCTTGAGGTACACGGGTGTCCCGACCGTGCCCCAGGAGGAAGTCGCGCTGTAGAGGTTAAGAACGCCGATGGCCGCCACCAGCAGAACGGTCAGCAGCAGAACCCAGTCGAAATGGGTCAAAAGTCGCCGGTCAAACATGGTTATCAGTCTCCCGGAGCAACGGGCAGTTCGGTTTGCGAGGCGGCATCGACCTGGAAATAGGCGGCCGCAATAGCCTGCGCGATGGGCGCCGCCGCGCGGCTGCCGCTGCCGCCATGTTCGGCCACCACGGCAATGGCGATGCGGGGATCCTCGGCAGGCGCATAAGAAACAAACAGGGCATGGTCCCGGAAGCGATACTTGATGTCCTCGATCTTTTCCTGGTCCCGGTCTTCCTTCAATTTAACCACCTGGGCGGTGCCGGTTTTACCCGCCACCCGCACCCCCTCCAGACGGTGCGACCAGGCGGTTCCCCCCGGCTCATTGACCACGGACTCGAGACCCCGTTGGACGGCCTTGAGATCGGCCTGGCTGACCTGGATCCGGCTGATCACCTCGGGAGTCGCCTCCTGCACCAGGTTGCCGGCCAGATCCTCGATTCGCTTCACGACCTGGGGCTTCAGGACCGTGCCGCCATTGGCTACGGCCGCCGTCATGACCGCCAACTGCAGGGGGGTCGCCAGGACATAGCCCTGGCCAATGGCGGCAATGACCGTCTCCCCGTTATACCAGCTGGTGCCGAAACGGTTTTTTTTCCACTGACGGGTAGGGATCAAGCCGCCCTTTTCCCACTCGAGCGGGAACCCCAGGGGCGCTCCCATGCCGAGGTCCTTGGCCATGGCGGACAACCGGTCGATCCCCAGATCGAGGGCAACCTGGTAAAACCAGACGTCGCAACTTTCCTTGAGGGCCTTTTTGAGATCGGTCCGGCCGTGCCCGTATTTTTTCCAACACCGGAATACCCGGTTCCCAAGAGGCATGCTGCCGGTGCAGTCCACGGTCGTTGAGGTCGTGGCCGCCCCCGCTTGCAGGGCGGCAAGGGCGGTAACGATCTTGAACGTCGAACCTGGAGGATACTGCCCCTTGATCGCCTTGTTCTGCAAGGGGTGCTGAGGGTTCTGCAGCAGCTCGATCCACTCCTTGCCGGTAATCCCCCGGGCGAAAATCGCCGGGTTGAAGGATGGGCGGCTGACCAGGGCCAGCACTTCGCCGGTATGAACATCGATCACCACCGCAGCCCCGGCAAAATCGCCGAAGGCCTTTTCCGCCGCCGCCTGGAGATCACGGTCCAGGGTCAGATAGACCTTGTTTCCGGGGACCGGCTCCCGGGTTTTGAGCAAACGCAGCTCCTTGCCCTGCACGTCGACCTCGACCAGGCGCTCCCCGGCCTCTCCCCGCAACTGGGGCTCAAGCCGTTTTTCCAGGCCGCTCTTGCCGACATAATCGCCGGGTCGATACCCCTCGGATTCCCCCTCCTGCAACTCCCGCTCGGTGATTTCGCCCAGATACCCGAACAAATGGGCCGCCATCTCTTCGTAGGGATAGGATCTCATGGGCCGGACCTCGACCAGCACCCCGGGCAGATCCACGGAATTTTCCTGGATCTCCTCAAGGGTGTCGCGGTCGATGTCCTCGGCCAAGGGGAAAGGGCGGTAATTGGGAAAGCGCCGACCACCCTCCCAGCGTTTCAGCAGTACCTCGGGATCTTCTCCGAGATAGGCCGCCAGACGATCGACCAGTCCATCCCGGTCCTCCACCTCCTGTCGCAGCACCGATATGCCGAAAGCCGGGCGATTATCGACCAGCAACCGGCCATTGCGGTCATAGATGGGGCCACGTGGCGCGGAGATGGGGACGTAGCGGATCCGGTTTTTCTCCGAGAGCAGCTGGTAGCGATCGACACTGATGATCTGCAGATACCAGAGCCGCAGCAGCAGCAGCAGAAAAATGAACGTGGCCGCCAGGGAAATGATCAGAAACTGCTTTCTGGGACCAGGGATATCGGACCATCCCGAATTAAGACTCATAACGGTTATCTAAATGCTGCAGGCCGGGAATCCACGATTGCCGTCCCAGGCGCTTCTGCAGCCAGAGCGCAGTCCTCAGCACGACCAGCGCGCCAGCCAGGTTCAGAGCCAACTGGGGCAGCAGCCGCCCCAGCACAATCGGCCAGACCGGACCGGTTTCGGCGAAAAAGCCGAGGGCGAAAATGAGAACCCCACCTTCGAGCAGGGTGCCGCAGCAGATGACGAACATCAGCAGCAGCGAACTCTCGGTATTAAGGCGATCGGCCATGCTCCGCACCCCTAGAAAGGTCACCAGAAAGACAAAACTGTACAGACCCAGGTGAGTCCCGGCGAAAACGTCCTGCAGGCAACCGACCAGGGCGCCGAGCGCGCCACCGCGCACCAGATCTTCGGTCAGCCCCAGGTAGATGACCAGAATGAGCAGCAGGTCGGGCTTGAGAGAGAAAGGAAGCAGCCGCGGAAAAAGCGAGGTTTGCAGAACCAGAAAGCCCAGCGACAGGCCGACGTAGGTCAATACCCGTTTCATGGCTCTTCCTTGAGCAGGACCAGGACTTCCTCGAGGCGGGAGAAGTCAACTGCCGGAGCCACAGTCACCGACTGGAAGAGGCCATACTCCTCCTTGACCACCCGGGTGACCTTGCCGATCGGGATCCCCTTGGGAAACACCCCCCCGGTCCCCGAGGTGATGATCAGGTCGCCGACTGCGATATCCTCCTGGCGCAGGGCGAACTCAAGGGTCAGCGAATCCCCCCGCCCCCGGCTGACACCGCGGGTGCGGTTACGCTGGACCAGGGTGGCAACGGCCGAAGAGGCGTCGGTGATCAGCAGCACCCGTGATTCGTGGGCGCTGCTGCGGATCACCCGCCCCACCGCCCCTTCGGCCACGACCACCGGCATCCCGTCCCGGACCCCGTCGGCGGTCCCCTTGTCGATGAACACGGTACGGAACCAACTGGCCGCATCCTCGGCAACGACCTGGGCCGGCAGGGCCTTGAGATCCACCTCATCCCTGAATTCGAGCAGTTTGCGCAGCCGCTCGTTGGCCAGCCGGACTTCCTCCAGGGCAAACAGGTCGGCCCGCAGCTGGCGGTTTTCCTCCCGAAGCTGCAGGTTCTCCTGCTCGGTGCCGATCAGCCAGACGTAGCGAAACCAGGTGTCGGACAGGGTTTTCCAGGTCAGGTCCAGACCCTTTTGGAAGGGCGCGGTGAGCTGCAGAATGGTCTTTTCAAACAGAGTGGTCCGGTCTTTGTGACGCAGATTGGCCGAATAAAGCAACAAAACGGCCAGGATCAGGCATCCCGCCAGCAGCGGAGTGCGGTATTTTCTAAACAACTCCAGCATGAAAAAAACTCCCGACGCCAACGAAAAGGAGGGCCATGGGCCCTCCTCGGCGGTCGTTCTTTGCGCCCCTCAGATTCCGGTGATGGCAACTGGCAGGTCAGGAGGTAACGGTCACCCGTTTGAGCAGGTCGAGTTCGTCGAGAACCTTGCCGGAGCCAAGCACGACGCAGGACAGCGGGTCTTCGGCGATCACCACCGGCAGGCCGGTTTCTTCACGCAACAAGATATCCAGGTTGCGCAGATTGGCTCCGCCACCGGCGAGGATAATCCCTTTATCGACGATATCCGCCGCCAGCTCCGGCGGAGTCCGCTCCAGGGCGATGCGTACGGCCTCGACAATGGCGTTGACTGTTTCGGAGAGGGCCTCGCGGATTTCTTCGGAATTGATTTCAAGGGTTTTGGGAATTCCGCTGACCAGGTCACGCCCCTTGACCTCGATGGTCCGCACCTCGTCATCGGGGTAGGCACTGCCGATTTCGATTTTGATCTGCTCTGCGGTCCGTTCGCCGATCAGCAGGTTGTATTTGCGCTTCATGTACTGCACCAGGGCTTCGTCCAGCTTGTCGCCGCCGACCCGAACGCTCTTGGCATACACCACACCGGCCAGGGAGATAACCGCCACTTCGGTGGTGCCCCCGCCGATATCGACGATCATGTTGCCGGAGGCCTCGGTGATCGGCAGGCCGGCACCGATAGCAGCCGCCATCGGCTCCTCGATCAGATAGACCTCGCGGGCTCCGGCCGACTCGGCCGACTCCTTGACCGCCCGCTTTTCCACCTGGGTGATCCCCGAAGGGACGCAGATGACAATGCGCGGGCGCACCAGGGTCTTGCGATTGTGGACCTTCTGAATGAAGTAGCGCAGCATCTCCTCGGTGATATCAAAATCAGCAATGACCCCGTCCTTCATCGGCCGGATGGCGACGATGCTGCCCGGGGTGCGGCCCAGCATCTTCTTGGCTTCCATACCGACGGCCAGAACCTTTTTTTGCCCCATGCTGTCTTTCTGGACCGCTACTACCGAGGGCTCGCTGACCACGATCCCCTTGCCTTTTAAATAAACCAAGGTGTTCGCCGTACCCAGGTCGATCGCCAGGTCGTTGGAAAACATCCCCCAGATTGCGTCGAAGAGGTTGAACATGTTTCGGGTGACTCCTTTCAGCCGACAGAAAGAGGGCTCGCGGCCCTCCAAAAAATGCTGTTCACACTACCAAAAAGCCCAGGTTTTTTCAAGCATGAAAAGGAAAAAGTTATTGCATTTCGAGGCCTGATTGTCTAACATTCGACGCTGTTTTCCACGCCCGAATGATCACCTCAAAGGAGACACATTTTCAATGCTGGACCTGATTCGCAAAAAGCAGAAGTCGGTTATTGTGAAGGTCGTGTTCTGGACCATCATCGCCGCCTTCGTCGGCACCATTTTCCTCGTCTGGGGTAAAGGCTCCGACCGGTCGGGGCAAACCTCGACGGTCGCCGCCACCGTCAACCAGACCGAAATCAGCTACGAAGAATTCCAAAGCGCCTACAGTAATCTCTACCGCCTTTATCAGAGCATCTATCGCGATCAGTTCACTCCCGCCCTGGAACGGCAGCTCGGCCTTCGTCAGCAGGCCCTCGACTCGCTCATCGAACAGGCCCTGCTGCTGCAGGAGGCGGACCGCATCGGTCTGGAGGTCAGCAAAAAGGAGTTGGTCGATTCCATCGCCGAATTCCCTGCGTTCCAGGAAAACGGGGTTTTCAACAAGGATCGCTACCTGCAGGTCCTCAATTACCAGCGGATGACCCCCGAAGGCTTCGAGGCCCAGCAGCGGCAGCAACTGCTGGCGGAGAAAGCCCGCCAGCACCTGCAGGAGGGAGTCAGCGTCAGCGATGAGGAAATCGAGCAGGAGTTCCGGGACCAGAACGAAAAGATCAATCTTGCCTTCCTGGGCCTCGCCCCGGCTCTGTACGAAACCCGGGTCAAGATCGACGAAGAGGCGCTGAAGGCCTTCTTCGCCGATAACCTCGAGAACTTCCGCACCCCGGAAACCATCGCCTTGAGCTACCTGCAGTTCGAGCCGGCCCGCTACGCGAAGGAAGTCGCCTTTACCGAAGAGGACCTGGAAAAGTACTACCGCCGTCACCTGGACCAGTTCGAAATCCAGGAGCAGGTGGATGCCTCCCATATTCTCATCAAGGTTGCCGCAGACGCTGATGAAGCCACCAAAAACACCAAGCGCGAACTGGCCCGGAAAGTCCTCGACGAAGCCCGTGCCGGCAAGGATTTCGCCACCCTCGCCCGGACCTACTCCGACGATACCGGCAGCGCTTCCAAAGGCGGCAAGCTTGGCTTCTTCACCCGCGGCACCATGGTCGGTCCGTTCGAAACGGCAGCCTTTGCCCTCAAACCGGGCGATCTCAGCGACATCGTCGAAACCAACTTCGGCTTCCACGTCATCAAGGTGGAAGGCTACATTGAGGCCGGCATCAAGCCCATGGACCAGGTTCTGGAAGAGGTCAAGACCGGCGTGCGCAAGGACAAGGCCCATCAGCTGGCGATGGAAAAAGCCATGGACACCTATAACATGAACCGCAAAACCGGGGATCTGGAAAGCGCGGCCAGTGCCAACGATCTCGGCATCAAGCAAACCGGTTTCTTCAGCCGTGACGAGCCGGTTGAAGGCCTCGGCGAGGCGACGGACATCAAATCACTGGCATTTGCCCTGGGGGAAAACGAGCTGGCCCGGCCGGTGGACCTCGGCGATAAGATCGTTCTGTTCAAGGTCAAAGAGCGCCGCGAAAGCCGCCTGCCCGAACTTGAGGAAGTTCGGGTCGAGGTCGAACAGGCCTACCGCCGCACCCAGGGAGAGGGTCTGGCCCGCGAGACCGCGGAAAAAATCCTTGCCGGGCTCAAAGACGGCAAATCCCTGCAGACACTGGCCAAAGAGCATAATGAGAAAATCGAGGAAACCGACTTCTTCACCCGCTCCTACGGGGCGTTCGTCCCCCGTCTCGGCAGCTCTCAGGAGTTGGCCGATGACGCCTTCGCCCTGGGTGAAGAAGGCTCTGCCGCTCCGGAAGTTTATTCCATCGATAATCGTTTCGTGATTGCGGTTCTCAAGAAACGCCAGCCAGCCGACCTCTCACAGCTGACCGAAACCAAAAAAGACGAGCTGCGCCTGGCGCTGGAAACCCGCAAGGAAACCGAAGCGCTCAACGACAAACTCCAGGAGCTAAGGACGAAGGCCCAGATCACCATCGCCCCCACCCTCCTGGCATCACTGGAAGGAAACTGATACGCCATGACTCCGATCGTCACCCAGACCGATTTTGCCGATCTCAAAAAGGTCAACCAGGGCAAGGTGCGCGACATCTACGACCTGGGGGAACATCTGCTGCTGGTCACCACCGACCGGATCAGCGCTTTTGATGTGATCATGAACGAGGGGATTCCCAACAAGGGCTATGTGCTCACCCAAATCTCCAGGTTCTGGTTCGAAAAGATGCAGGACATCATCCCCAACCACATCATCGCTACCGAGGTCGGCGACTTTCCCGCGATCACCCACAAGTACCGCGAACAACTCGAAGGACGCAGCATGCTGGTCAAAAAGGCCAAGCCGCTGCCGGTAGAATGCATCGTCCGCGGCTATGTCTCGGGCTCGGGCTGGAAAGAATACCGGCAGACCGGATCGATCTGCGGCATCGAGCTCCCCAAGGGGCTGGTGGAGAGCGACAAACTCCCCGAGCCGATCTTCACCCCCTCCACCAAGGCCGAACTGGGCGAGCACGACGAAAACATCACCTTTGCCCAGGCGACCGAGCTCTGCGGCAAGGAACTGGCCGCAGAAGCCCGGGATGCGACGCTGGCCATCTACCAACGCGCCCGCGATCTGGCCGATGCCAAGGGGATCATCATCGCCGACACCAAGTTCGAGTTCGGCCTTTTCGGCGGCAAGCTGATCTGGATCGACGAGGCGCTGACTCCCGACTCATCCCGCTTCTGGCCCAAGGATCAGTACCGACCCGGCGGTCCCCAGCCGAGTTTCGACAAGCAGTTTCTGCGCGACTACCTGGAAACCCTCGACTGGGGCAAAAAGGCCCCTGCCCCCGCCCTTCCCAAGGAAATCGTGCAAAAAACCGCTGAAAAATACATGGAAGCCCTGACCCGCCTGGCCGGAAACTGATCGCCGGTCGGGCCAGGCGGTTTTGCTGCCGACAGGCCGGAGTTTCGCTCCGGCCTGTTCTTTTTTCGGATCGGTGAGATGCCAGACGAGTTCCGGAGATATCCCATGAGAGCCAGATACTTTCTTCTGCTGTCGCTGCTGCTTGCGTCCCTTTCGGGGTGCGCCGCCTTTCCGCGGATCGATGAGTCGTTGTCTGCGGACCAATACCGGGAACGGGCCGACGTCCAGATCTTCAAAAAGGATTACCTCGGCGCGGCCCGAAGCCTGGAAGCGGCTATCCGCAAGGATCCCACCGACGGCGCTCTGTATCTGAAACATGGCGAGATCCTCGAAATCCTCGGCCGTGACCGCCAGGCCCGGACCACCTATCGCCAAGCCCTGGAGGCGGCCAGGCCCGCCCCCGAAAACGAACAGATCGCCTGGCGCCTGGCCCTGCTGCTGGCCCTCAAGCTTTCCGACCCGGCCGCAGCAAAGCAGACGCTACCCCACTTCGCCGAGGGCAGCCTGGAAAGAACCGACCTCGAAGGGGTGCTTGCCCTGCAGCAGGGACGGCTTGGCGAAGCCATTGAACGGTTCGGCGAAGCTCTGAAACTGGCCGGCGAGCAATACACCGCCCGCATTCTCTACCATGCGGCCCTGGCCTACAACGAGATGGGCGAGGAGGAAAAAACCTTCATCTCCCTCTTCCATGCCATAAACCAGGCCCGAAACCTTGCCGACGAGAAGGATATCGAACGCTTCTACAACCGCCTGACGGAAAAATGAGCAGGGTTTTGACCCCGGTCAATGGCGGCCCGGGGCTCTTTGGCTACACTTGGAACCAACCTGGCACCCAGACTTGAAGACAGACCCCGATTCCAAGGAGGATTTCATGGCCGAAACCAAACTGACCATCGCCGGTGCCGCACCCCAGAACCTGGCGGAAATGACCCAGTATCAGGAAGGATCCGTCGTCAGCCGCACGCTGCTGCAGGACGAAAGCGGCACCCTTACCGTCTTCAGCTTCGACGAAGGACAGGCCCTGTCCGAACACACGGTTCCCTACAATGCCTTCATCCAGGTCCTTGACGGCCAGGCCGAGATCACCATCGGCGGCAAGCCCTGCCTGGTGAACACCGGCGAAATCGTCCTGATGCCCGGCGGCATTTCCCACAAGGTGCGGGCCGTCAGGCGTTTCAAGATGCTGCTTACCATGTTCAAGACCAAAGTGGCCTGAAAAACCTCGCCAACCGACCTGCCAAGCCCAATGGGGACGGGATTTTCCGGTCCCCATTGGCTTTTCGGCACCTCTTTCCGGGCTACGGACCGCCGCCGGCCGCCAAACGAAAATTCCCTTGCGGGGATCAGACGGCCGTGGTAACACTTCGGGACTTTTCCTTCGGAGTTTCCGCATGATTCATCTGACCAACATCTCCAAGCAGCACGGCTCCCAAGTGCTGTTCCGCAATGCCAGCTTTCAGATCCTGCCCGGCAGCCGCAGCGGCCTGGTCGGCCCGAACGGCGCCGGCAAGTCCACCATCTTTCGCCTGATCACCGGCGAGGAACAGGCCGATGCCGGGGAGATCAGTTGCTCGAAGAAGACCGTGATCGGTCATTTTTCGCAGGATGTCGGCGAAATGTCGGGACGCTCGGCCCTCGCCGAGGTCATGGCCGCCTCCGCGGCGGTCATGGCTCTCGGCGAGCAGATCCGCGAAATGGAAGCGGCCATGGGCGAACCGATGTCCGACGATGAAATGGCCAGCCTGCTCGAGCGTTACGGCAACGCCCAGGAGGAGTTCGAGCACCGCGGCGGCTACGACCTGGAAAGCCGTGCTCAGGCCGTCCTCACCGGACTCGGCATCGGCCCCGAGGCCTACAACCGGCCGGTCGAATCGTTCAGCGGCGGCTGGAAGATGCGCATCGCCCTGGCCCGAATCCTCACCCTCAACCCCGATGTGCTGCTGCTCGACGAACCGACCAACCATCTCGACGTCGAATCGATCGTCTGGCTCGAAGAATGGCTCGCCAGTGAATTCAAGGGGGCGCTGCTGATGACCAGCCACGACCGTGACTTCATGAACCGGATCGTCAGCCGCATCATCGAGGTCGCCAACACGGCCGTGACCACCTATGGTGGCAACTACGACTTTTACCTGCGCGAGCGCGAAATCCGCCGCGAGCAACTGCTCGCCAGCTATCGCCGCCAGCAGGAGATGCTGGCCAAAGAAGAGGAATTCATCGCCCGCTTCGCCGCCCGGGCATCCCATGCCGCTCAGGTTCAGTCGCGGGTGAAGAAGCTGGAGAAAATCGAGCGTATCGAGCTGCCCCCGGAACAGAAAACCATCAAGTTCGAATTCGCCGAGCCCCCGCGCAGCGGCGACGATGTGATCAAAATCGACGGTCTCGGTAAATGCTGGCCGCTGCCCGAGGAAGGGGAAAAGTCTGTGTTCGGCGGCGTTTCGGGGCTGATCCGCCGCCAGGAGAAGATCGCCGTCGTCGGGGTCAACGGCGCCGGCAAATCGACCTTCCTCAAGGTTCTGGCCGGGCAGACCGGGCCGAGTTCCGGCAGCGCCAGCCTCGGCGCCAACGTCAACCTCGGCTACTTCTCCCAGCACGCGATGGATGTCCTCGCCCCGCAGAGGACCGTCTTCGAAACGGTTCAGGACGCCATCCCCCAGGCAAGCATCGGCGTGATCCGGAATCTCTGCGCGGCGTTTCTGTTCCAGGGCGATGATGTCGACAAGCGCATCGACAAGCTCTCCGGCGGCGAAAAAAGCCGGGTGGTGCTTGCCACCCTGCTGGCCCGACCGATCAACGTCCTGATCCTCGACGAACCGACCAACCACCTCGACATCCAGTCGCGCGAGATGCTTCTCGAAGCGCTGCGGGAATTCACCGGAACCGTGGTGCTGGTCAGCCACGACCGCCACTTTCTGCGCTGCCTGGTCAACCGCGTTTTCGAGATCGATCATGGCGAAATGCGGGTATACGAGGGCGATTACGACTATTACCTGCATAAAACCGGAAAAGACCCCAAGGCCGCCTGATGTGCAGACGGCGACCGCCTGGGGAGAAGGCCCTGGGCTATCCATCCCCCGGGCAATTCCGCCAGGCGGTCCTGAGTGGCCAGGTGGTCAGTCGGGCTGTGCTTGATGACCGCTCTCCGGTGAACATCTGACAGACAGGGTTGGTTTTGGAAAATTTCGTACTGATCGGCCTATTCGTACTGCTGGGGATGCTGTTCCGACGCCTTCAGGCCTTTCCCAAGGACTCGGCCCAGGTTCTCAACATGTTCGCGCTCTACGTATCGCTGCCGGCGCTGATTCTGCTCAAAGTGCCGCAACTGACCTTTGCGCGGGATATGCTGGTCGCGGCCCTGGTTCCCTGGGCGATGCTCCTGTTCTCGGCAGCGGTGATTCTGCTGGCGGCCCGGGCCTTTGGCTGGTCGCGATCAAAAACCGGCGTTCTCCTGCTGATCGTCCCCCTCGGCAACACCTCCTTTATGGGCGTGCCGATGGTAAATGCCTTCTTCGGCGCCGAGGGCATCCCGTATCTGATCATCTACGATCAGCTCGGCACCATGCTGATCTTCGCCACCTACGGCTCGCTCATGCTCGCCCTGTTCGGCCGTGAAGGGGGGGCTCTCAACCTGCCTTCGGTTGCCAGAAGGGCCTTGCTTTTTCCACCCACGGCCGCCCTGCTGGCAGGGCTCGCCCTGCGCCCCTGGCCCTACCCGCAGCAAGTGGTGCATGCTTTGCAGAATATCGCGGCCACCCTCACCCCCCTGGTAATGACCGCTATCGGCCTGCAGCTGCGCTGGCGACTCCACCCCGCGGTGGTGGCCCCACTAAGCTTCGGCCTGGGAGTGAAGCTGCTCGCCGCCCCCCTGGCGGCGCTGGCTGTCTGCCGCCTGGCAGGGCTGCACGGCATGGCCCCCGATATCGCCGTGTTCGAAGCCGGCATGCCGCCGATGGTGACCGCCGGGGCCCTCGCCGTTGCGGCGGGAATGGAAGCCGAACTGGCGGTGGCGCTGGTCGGGCTCGGCATCATCTTCGCCTTCGGTACGATTCCACTGCTTTACTGGCTGATCTGAATTTCCCGGCCCCTTGCCGGAAAGAATTCGCTATAATCAGCAATCATCTCTGCCGGACAGACCTGCGCCGCGGGGTTTCGGCCCCGTCAGCCTCATCCGAACCACACCGGAGACGCTCATGCTCGAAATCGGTCGCGTAAACACCCTCCAGATTCACCATGTCGACGCCAGCGGCGCCTGGCTGCAGGCCGATGGGGACCAGGTCTTGCTGCCGAAGCGGGAGGTTCCCGAAGAGGCCCGGGCCGGATCCCGGATCGAGGTGTTTGTTTTCCGGGACGGCACGGGGAAGGTCGTTGCCACCAGTCGCAAGCCCAGGGCCCAGCTCGGTCAGTTCGCCCTGCTCCGGGTCAGTCAGGTCGGCCAACCCGGTGCCTTTCTCGACTGGGGCCTGGACAAGGACCTGTTGGTCCCGTACAGCGAGCAGCCTGAGCGGATGCGGGAGGGGCGCCGGTACCTCGTTCGGGTCTGCCTGGACAACCGGGCGCGGATCGTCGGCACCGCCCGCATCGACCGGTGCCTGGAAACCGAGCAGATCACGCTTCAAGAGGGCGAGGAAGTCGATGTGATGATCTGGCAGTTCACCGATCTGGGGGCCAAGGTCATCATCAACGACCTCTACGGCGGCCTGCTCTACCGTGACGAACTGCCGACGGGCAGCCGCCGCGGCGACCGTTTCAGGGGCTACGTCAAGCAGGTCCGGGAGGACCGCAAGATCGACGTTTCCCTGCGTAAAACGGGTGTCGAGGGGATCGAAGAGGCCAAGCAGAAGATCCTGGCCGCATTGGAGCCCGGCGGATTTCTCCCGCTGAACGATCAGAGCCCGCCCGAGCTCATTCAGGCCCGGCTGGGGATCAGCAAAAAGGCCTTCAAGAAGGCGATTGGCGGGCTTTACAAAGCCGGAGCCGTCCAACTGACGGCCGAGGGGATACGGAGCAAAACCGGGGGCGCACCGGGCACGCCTCAACGCTCCCGAACGCGGAAAAAAAGATAACCGTCCCCTTTTCATTCAATCTATGGTAAGAGTTTTCGAATAAACTATCCCGGCGTGGGCCAAATGCCTCCTCCACGCCGAGAATGGAGCATGAACATGTCAAGCACCCTGGGAACCCTATTCAAGATCACCACCTTCGGCGAATCGCACTGCAAGGGAGTCGGTGTGGTGATCGACGGCTGCCCCGCGGGGATGGAGCTTTGCGAAACGGACATTCAGCACCAGCTTGACCGCCGCCGGCCCGGCCAGAGCGAACTGACCACCCCCCGCGACGAGAAGGACCAGGTTTCGATCCTCTCCGGCACCGAACGGGGCAGGACTCTCGGCACCCCTATCGCCCTGCTGGTGGCCAACCGGGACCAGCGCCCCGGCGACTATGCCGAAATGAGCCAGGTCCCCCGCCCCTCCCACGCCGACTACACCTACCAGATGAAGTACGGGATCCGCGCCTCCAGCGGCGGCGGCCGTTCCAGCGCCCGGGAAACCATCGGCCGGGTGGCGGCCGGGGCCATCGCCGAAAAATATCTGCGCGAAACCTGGGGAGTGGAAATCGTTGCCTGGGTCAGCGCGATCGGCATCATCGATGCCCCGGCGTGCGACATGGCCGCCATCAACCGAAAAGAGGTGGATGCCTCGCCGGTGCGCTGCCCCGACCGGGCGGCCGCCGAGCAGATGGAACAGGCAATTCTCGCCGCCCGCGACGGCAAAGATTCGCTCGGCGGGATCATCACCTGCGTCTGCCGCAACGTGCCGGTGGGACTCGGCGAACCGGTCTTCGACAAGCTCGAGGCGCGACTGGCCCAGGCGATGCTCTCCCTGCCGGCCACCAAGGGGTTTGATATCGGCTCCGGATTCTCCGGGACCCGCCTGGCCGGCTCCCGGCACAACGATCCTTTCGTCCAGAAGGGCCAACGCCTCGGCACCGCCACCAACTACAGCGGCGGCGTGCAGGGCGGGATCAGCAACGGCGAGCCGATCTATTTCCGGGTCGCCTTCAAGCCCACCGCGACCATCGGCCAGGTCCAGAAAACAGTCGATTTCGCCGGCCGCGAAGTGGAACTCGAGACCAAAGGGCGACACGATCCCTGCGTGGTCCCGCGGGCCGTGCCGATTGTCGAAACCATGGCGGCGCTGGTGCTGGCCGATCTGGCTCTGATTCAGAAGATGCGAGCCTGAAAAGCGATGTCCACGCCTGCCGCAGACCAGAAGGGCCGGATGGTTGCAAACCACCCGGCCCTTTCTCTTTCAGCCTGTCTTGAAAAACCGTCGTCGCCCGGTCAATCCCCTTTGGCAACCAAATCGGCCTGCCCGGCCAGATCCGACCAGACCACACAGCGGTTGCGCCCGCCCCTTTTGGCCTGATAGAGAGCCTGATCCGCCCGCTCAATGAGGGTGGACATGCTGTCGCCGGCCTTGGGAAAGTCCGCCAGGCCCAAGGAAATGGTGACCCGGACCTCCTCCATTCGGTGAGCCAGCCTCAGGCCGGCCACCGCCTGGCGCAGGCGTTCGGCCACCTGTCGGGCACTCTGGCAGTCCGAATCCTCGAGGATGACGGCAAATTCCTCGCCGCCGTAGCGGGCCGCAAGGTCGACGATCCGCACCGTGTCGGCGAGAACCGAGGCGACCAGCTTCAGCACCTGGTCGCCAAAGGGATGACCGTAATTGTCGTTGATGCTTTTGAAGTGGTCGACGTCGCAGAGGATCAGGCAAAGAGGGCCCGAGCGGCGCCGGGCACGGTGGAGCATGTTCTCGAAGCCGTGCCGGAAGGCCCGCTGGTTGCCGAGGCCGGTGAGATTGTCGGTGGTGGCGAGCTGGTTGATTTCCTCGTGAGAGCGAGCAAGGTCAATCTTGATCGCCGCCTGGGTCGCGATCAGCTCGAGGATTTCTCGGCAGGAACGAGTGAAAACCCGGGGCCTTTTTGCCGCTACCGTCAACACCCCCATCGGCTCCCCGTTTTCGGTGGGCAGGGGGACGATAAACAAGGAGCGGAACTCGGCAAACAGATGGGCCGTACTGAAAACCGGGCAGGTTCCCAGGTAGTTGCCGCCTTCGGGAAGGATGCAGTTGAATTTAAGGGCTTGACCGACAAGTCCTTGATCGATCGGAAACTCCACTCCCATCAGTCTTTCGGCGTTGATCCCGTCGGCATGCACGGCCCGGTGACAGCCATTTTCCACCAGGCTGATGCCGACAAAATCGGCGGCCACCAGACTTCGGATCCCTTTAACCGTAGCGTCGAATGCCGAGTTCAGACCCAGGGCGCCGTTCAGTTCGCGCAGGCCGACGCAGACCCTCTGCAGCGCGCTGCGTTCCCGATCCATGTCGTGAAGCTGGCGGCCGGTCACCACATCCAGGGCCAGTCGGCGGGCCGCAAGGCGCAGGACCTGCCGTTCCGAGTCGTTCCAGGATCTGGCATCAGCCCGGTCCACACACAGAATTCCGGATATTTTTTGTCCCGATCGAACCTCCCCGCCAAGGTTCCGATCCGGAATCCTTATGGCGAACAGGCTGCCCACCCCCTGGCAGTCCCGATAATAAGGCAGCAAGCCAAGATGTTCCCGGACCGGCGCCATGGCCGCCTCCTCCCGGTCCTGAAGCAGCGCGCCGGTGATGCCGCTGCCCATCGGATAAGGCCCCGGCGAGACATCCTTCCTGGCCGTTGCCACCGCGCGCAGCCTTAACTCCAGGCCCGTCGGGTCGGTCCAGAGGATCGCCGCGGTGGTCAGGCCAAGCGATTTGCGGATAAGCTCCAGCTGCAGATCGAAAGCCTCGGAGATGGCATCGACCATCGGTCGGCTTGCGAGGCTGGGCAGGTCGAGAGTTTTCAGGGACGGAACAGATCCCAGCAAAGAGGGATGGGGCTCCCGCAGGCCGAGGTCGCGGGCGAAGGAACCGGAAGGCTCCGCTGCAGGCCGTTCCCGCTTCTGGCCCAAGGCCCAGGCCACCCCGTTGCGCAACCCATCGGCGAGGGAAAAACCGCCCCGTCGTTTTCCCTTTCCGTTGCCTGCCGGCATTGGGTTCTCCCTCGCTCACCGCGAACGTCATTGCGCTTTTGCGGACGTTTCGAGTATCGAAACAACTATCAGGCCAAAAGGTCCCTGCTTCCGGGATGAGTCGCCTCTCAGATCCCCCCCGCCTCATGGATCAGCCGGGCAAAACCTTCGGCCATGAGCGCATAGCCGCTGGCGTTGGGGTGGATGGCGTCGCTTTTCAGTTCGCGCTTGCCGAGAATCTCGCCCAGGATTTGCCCCTCATAGGGCAGCCCCAGTTCGTCGGCCAGCTCTTGGTAAAATGGCGGCGGTGAAAGAACAATGCCGGGCTGGGGAACCCCGACCAGCACGACCTCGGCTCCGGAAGCGCGGGACAGATCGATCATCGTCCTGAGATTTTCGGCGACCCCGGCAAGATCGTGGCGGCGCAGAAAGTCGTTGCCGCCATGGACCAGGATGACCAGTCCGGGGCGGTGTTCGTCCAACACTCCCGGCAGCCGGGCGACCCCTTCGGCGGAAGTTTCGCCAGGAACACCGGCATTGATGACGGTGCGCTGGAGCTCTTCGCCAAGGCGGGCCGGGTAGGACTCATCCCGGCCGGCCCCCGTGCCGTGGGTCAGGCTGTCGCCGAAGGCCAGGATTACCGCGTCGGGCCCAAGGGAAGAAAGGCGCGGGGGCTTGTCGCAGCCGGCGGAAACGGCCAGGGCAAGCAGAACCGACACCACGACCACCCCCTTGAAAGGCCCAGAGATGGCGGCAAGGATCAATGGTATGGACCGGGGATTCATTTTTTCATGAATTTTCGATTCGCGACCGAACCTGGTCGGGTGCCGGAATTGATGCTTCCCGTGAAGTAGATACAAACAATTTTTGTGCCACAAAGAACCAAAACCCTCTTTAACCACTTGTCAAAATAGATTCTCGCTGTTCGCCGATGTGTTATTTGCGCAGCGACATCATCGGGAAAAGCCGCCGTTTCTGCAACGGGGGCAGGAAGGCTTCCTGCACGAACCGCACGTCCTCGATGGTGTAGAATGCCCGGGGATTGAAGCGCTTGATGATGCCGATGATTTTCTCCAGGTTGCGCCGCTTGCAGACCGTGAAGATGAGCTTGACCTCCCCGGTTTCCCCCCGGGCATCGACGCTGGTGACGCCGTATCCCGATTCGCGCAGATAACGGACCAGTTCGGTGGCATCCCGGCGCGTGATCACCCGGATAATCAGATTGCCGATGGCGATCCGTTCCTCGATAAAAATCCCCACAAAATTACCGGCGGCAAACCCGAGAGCGAAGGCGACGTAGGTGATCCAGCTGCTGAGGTTCTGCATCACCTGGCTGATGGCCAGAATCCAGACCAGCGATTCGAAGAAACCCAGCAGTGCCGCCAGGTATTTCATCCCCTTGGACACGAAAATGATCCGCAACGTCCCGACGCTGACGTCCAGGATACGGGCGAGAAATATCAGAACGGGAAGAATAATCAGGGAAAAGGTTTCCGATTGGAAAAAACCGGCTTCGCTCATCGGCAGATCCTCGACGGCTCGTCGTCAAAGGCAGAAGATCGAGGCCTCGTCACCCCGAAAACTCTCCCATGTTTCTCACTTTGGGCGGAATTTGTCGAGGGGAATTTTGGCTGGTTGGTCCGACCGTTCATTAATTTGACGCAGAAACCGGACGAGGGTCGACGAAAAGTCCACTTATTGACAGTTTTTGCCTCCGGACCGATCCCGGACACTCCTGGAGTGAGTTTTGCATGGAACGGATACCTTGGAGAGCATCCGTTCGTCAAACTGACACGTTCGGCAAACGCCCCTCTGCAGAGGGATCAATTATCATTCCGGCAAAAGGCGGAAGCGAGGGTTTATGGCGGTAGATAAGGGCATACGGATATTGCTGGTCGAAGATTCCGCGCCGATGCGCAAGATCGAAACGCGCATCCTCAAGGGCAACCTCGGATTCGAGAATATCCACGAGGTCGTGGACGGCGAAGCAGCCACCGAGGTTCTGCAGGGCGATGAACAGGTCGATCTGATCATCAGCGACTGGAACATGAACGCCATCAGCGGCCTGGACCTGCTCAAATGGGTACGGGCCGATGCCCGGCGCAAGAACACGCCGTTTATCATGGCCACCGGCCAGGGCGAAAAATCGCAGGTGGCCATCGCCATGGAGGCGGGAGGCAACGGGGTGGTCTCCAAACCCTTCTCGCCCGACGATCTGATGGCCAAAATCGAGGCAGCGTTTTCGGGTGAGGCTGCCCAGGCCGCGACCAGGCCGCGCCAGCCGGTCATCGGTGAAAGCGGCAAGGTGCGCTTCTCCATCGCGCACATCCAGATCACCGACCACCTGGTGCTCGGGGTGCTCAAGCACATGATCGCCACCGGCGAGGCGGCGCCCCGCCATTTTGAGCTGGAAACCCGCTGCGCCAAGAGCTGGAACCCGGTGGCCGAGGAGCTCGAAAACGGCGACTTGGACGCCGCCTTCATCCTCGGACCGATGGCCATCGACCTGTTCGCCTTCGGAGTGCCGATCAAGCTGGTGCTGCTGGCCCACAAGAACGGCAGCATCATGGTGCGCAACAAGATGAGCCGGGGCAGCGGCGGGGAAATGTTTCAGGAAAAGATCTTCTACCTCCCGCACCAGCTTTCGGTGCATCACATGCTCACCCACATGTACATGGCCGAGCTCGGTCTCGATTCGGGCGTGGCGGGCAAAACCCGCGGCGACCTCAACCTCGAGATCGTCCCGCCGATCCGCATGCCCGAACTGATCGCCGGCAACGCCAACGCCGCCGGCTACCTGGTGGCCGAGCCGCTGGGCACCAAAGCCATTGCCGCCGGCAATGCCGAGCTGAGCTTCCTCTCGGGCGAAGTCTGGGAGAACCATCCCTGCTGCGTGGTCACCTTCCGCCAGGAGGTCATCGATCAGCATCCCGACGCGGTTCAGGAGTTTGTCTCCCTGCTGGTGCAGGCCGGCCGCTTCATCAGCGAACATCCCGACAAGGCCGCCAGGATCGGCGTCCGCTTTCTCGACCCGCAGGGCGAATTGGGCCTCAAAGAGACGGTATTGGAGAATGTGCTGACCGAACCGGTCGGCATTCGCACCAACGATCTCTACCCCGTCGCCGCCGACCTCAAAGCCATGCAGGAGTACATGGTCGCCAAGATGAACATCGGCCAGCGCACCGACATCGATCAGTTTCTCGATCTGCGCTTCGCCGAAGTGGCCTGCCAGGGGAAGATCCCGGCCAAAGGGGCAAAAACCTCCCTGGAACCGGGCACCTTCCTGAAAAAGGTGCGAAAGGCCCGCTCGGGCGGCGGGATGGCCAAGATCATGATCGGCAAGGAGGGCAAATACCTCTTCACCGGCGCGGCCGGCGAGGAATACGGCATCGGCATCATGAACATCCGCGAGATCGTCGGTCGCCAGCAGCTGACCGAGCTGCCCGAATCGCCGCCCTACATCCGCGGGGTGATGAACCTGCGCGGCTCGCTGATCCCGGTGCTCGACCTCAACATCTGGTTCGGCCGGCAACCCATCGAACAGGGCGACCGGATCGCCATCATCGTGGTCGAATCGGGTGACAGCGATCAGCTCAACCGGCTCGGGATCATGGTGGAGAGCGTTACCGAAATCATGGACATCTCGGCCGGCGACGTCGAAGCACCGCCGGAAATGATGGCGCACGCCGAATACATTCTGGCCATGGCCAAGATCAAGGAAGACGCCAAGGTTCTGCTCGACGTGAATCGTATTCTCCAGGAAAGCTGCGCGGCCTGAGATGCCATCCCGGATTCTCCACACCTCCCGAGAGGCCAACGAGCTGATGAGCAGCGGCCGGGCCATCCTGGTCGATATCCGCAGCCGGGAAAAGTACGCCGCAGGCCATATTCCCGGCGCGGTCAGCCTGCCGCAGGTTTTTTACTACCTGGCCGAATCGACCCCCGAGGGGATGGCGGCCATGCACCACGAGCTGCGACACATCTTTTCCATGGCCGGCATCAGCCGGGAAAAAACCGTAATTTTCTACGAAGACAGCCTGGACACCTGCTACGGAGGATCCTGCCGGGGCTACTGGCTGCTGACCTACCTCGGCCATCCCGCGGCGGGGATTCTCGATCGGGGACTGAGCGGCTGGGTGGATGACGGTTTTCCCCTCGACCGGACCGAAGTTCTTCCCGAGCCCGTCGCTTTCCATCCGATTCCGCAGCCGACGATGATCGCCACCCGCCAGGAGGTTCTGCAGGCCATTGACGATCCTAGGCTCATGCTGGTGGACAACCGCGACCAGGTCGAGTGGCAGGGACAGAGTTCCTCCCCCTACGGTGTCGATTATGCGCCGCAGAAAGGCCGAATCCCTGGAGCCCGCTGGCTGGAATGGTATGGCTTCATGGACCGCTCCGGCCCCATCCCCACCTTCAAGACCGGCGGGGAGATCCGGTCCCTGTGCGCCGCGCAGGGCATTTATCCGGAAGACGATCTCATCCTGTGCTGCTTCAAGGGGTCCAGGTCGGCAAACGCCTATATCGCCCTCAAACTCGCCGGCTTCACCAGGCTACGGGTCTACGTGGGCTCGTGGAACGAGTGGTCCCGCGATCCCGATCTGCCCATCGAAAAAGGGCCGGCCCCTGTCTGAGGACCGGCCCCTTCACGCCATTTTTCCAACCTGCCCCCCAGTACCCAAGCGCTGCAACAGCCAGGTCGCCACTACCACCGCCCGCCGAAGGCCGGTTCGGCTGTCAAGCGCATTTCCGGCCAAGGAGCGCGCCGCCAGAAAGCGGCGATGGATTTTACTGGCTCTTTTCGGCAAGGGGGCGTATTTTGGGTCCCTTGTCGATCCGCGAAAAGCTATTTCGAAACCGTTAAACGAGGCATCCCGATGGGCAGGAAAAACAACGACTGGCTGCCGCTGGCGAGCCTGCTGCTGGCCATGCTCCTTTGGGCGAGTTCTTTGGTCGCGCTGAAGCTGGCCTTTCAGAGCTATCACCCCATGGTGGTGATCTTCGGCCGCATGTTCGTGGCAAGCCTCTGTTTTTCGGTCTTTATCCCCAGCTTCCGAAAAATCAGCTACCGCTCCCGGGATCTGAAGTACCTGCTGATCATGGCGGTTTGCGAGCCCTGTTTTTATTTCATTTTCGAGGCCAAGGCCATAGAAAACACCACCGCCTCCCAGGCCGGGATGATCACCGCCATGCTGCCGCTGCTGGTGGCGGTGCTCGCCTGGGGAATACTCAAAGAGCGGGTGGGCCGGCGCACCCTGCTCGGCTTTTCCACCGCCATCGCCGGGGCCTGCTGGCTGAGCCTGGCCGGCGAGACCAGCGAATACGCACCGCATCCACTGCTGGGAAACTTTTACGAGTTCCTTGCCATGATCTGCGCCGCGGGGTATACCGTCACCCTCAAGCATCTCAGCTCCAACTATCCTCCCCTGTTCCTGACCGCCGTGCAGGCCTTCGTCGGCAGCCTCTTCTTCTTCCCCTTCCTGTTGCTGCCGGACACCAGCCTGCCGACGGAATTCATCGCCCTGCCGGCGCTTTCCATCATCTATCTGGGCACCTTTATCACCTTCGGCGCCTACGGCTGCTACAATTACAGCCTCAGCCGCATTCCTGCCAGTCAGGCGGCCGGATTCGTCAATCTGATCCCGGTGTTCAGCGTGATCCTGGGGATGCTGGTCCTCGGCGAGACGCTGAACCTTTCCCAGGGCCTGGCCTGCGCCCTGGTCTTTGCCGGGGTTTTCCTCAGCCGCCAGGGAACCGCCGACAAAATCCCGACCAATGATTCAGCGGCCGCTGCCCACGAATCCCTGGAAGCGGCGGGCGAGCGGCCTTGAACGGCTCCGGCCGTTCCTTGACCTGCCCTATCCCTCCCACTCCTCGGGAGCGAAGATCGCTTCCACCGTCTTTTTGCCCGGCGGCACCATCGGAAAGCTGTAGCAGTCGGGGTCAATGACCACGTCGATCACCACCGGGCCGTCCGTCGCCAACGCCTCGCGCAACACCGGCACCAGCTCTTCCTTGCGGGCCACCCGAAACGCGGTGACCCCGAATCCCCTGGCAATCATGCTGAAATCGACGGGGCTGTCGAGGTTGGTGGCGGCAAACCGTTCCTTGAGAAAGACCTTCTGGAACTGGCGCACCATGCCGAGCTTGCCGTTGTTGAGAACGACCGTCTTGACCGGAATGTTGTACTGGGAGCAGGTGGCAAGTTCCTGGATGTTCATCTGGAAGGCCCCGTCGCCGTTGATGGCGAAGATGGGCCGCAGGGGATTTCCGACCGCGGCCCCGAGCGCCGCCGGCAGGGCATAGCCCATGGTGCCCAACCCCCCGCTGGTAATGTACTGACGCGGTCCGGGAAAACCGAAATAGTTGGCGGTCCACATCTGCGACAGGCCGACGTCGGAGGCGACCACCGGCACGTCACCGGCCACCGCGGAGATCGCCTCCATGATTTCGTGGGGCGCCAGGTCCTCGCGCTGCGGCCGAGGCAGGGGCGCCTCACGCTTCCAGGTGCGGATTTCTTCCAGCCATTGAGGGTGTTTTCGGGGTTCGACGAGCTTCAGCAGCTCGCGCATCGCCTCCCCGGCATCGCCGACGATCGGCAATTCGACATGTACGTTCTTGCGGATGCTCGAGGGATCGATGTCGATGTGGATGACCTTGGCCTTGGGGGCAAAGGAATCGACCCGGCCGGTCACCCGGTCGTCGAATCGGGCACCGATGGCGATCAAACAGTCGCATTCGTGGACCGCCATGTTGGCGTAATAGGCCCCGTACATGCCGAGCATGCCCACCGACAGGGGCGAGGCAGGGTCCATGGCACCGATGGCCATCAGGGTATGCGTGACCGGAATGTCGCCCTTTTCGGCCAGGGCCCGCAGCTCATCGGCCGAGTCGGACAGCACGATGCCGCCCCCGGCATAGATCAGCGGGCGCTGGGCCGTGTTGATGATCTGGGCCGCTTTTTTCACCTGATTCTGGTTCAGAACCGGAAGCTCCTGGTAACCGCGGCGCCGGATATTCTCAGGCATGTCGTCGCCGTTTCTGGCCGCCAGCACGTCGCTCGGAAGATCGACCAGCACCGGCCCGGGCCGGCGGGTGCGGGCGATGTAGAACGCCTCGCGAATCACCCGGTCGAGGTCGCGGATATCGGTGACGAGGTAGTTGTGCTTGGTGATCGGCCGGGTGATGCCGGTCATGTCGGCTTCCTGAAAGGCGTCGTTGCCGATGTCGGCCGTGGTGACCTGGCAGGTCAGGGCCACCATCGGCACCGAATCCATAAAGGCGGTGGCGATGCCGGTCACCAGGTTGGTCGCGCCGGGTCCCGAGGTGGTCAGGCAGACCCCGACCTTGCCGGTGGTGCGGGCGTAGCCGTCGGCGGCATGGGCCGCGCCCTGTTCGTGACGCACCAGGTAATGGCGGATGTCCGGATCGTCGTGCAGGGCGTCGTGCACCAGCAAGGTGCGCGCCCCCGGGTAGCCGAAGATGGCATCCACCCCTTCTTTTTTGAGGCATTCCAGCAAGATTTGGGCTCCGGTCTTCATGATCTCCTCTCCTTCTCTTATTCTCGTTTGACGAAAATCGAAACAGGCCGCGGGTTGCTCCCCGCGGCCTGTTGTTTTTAAAAAAAACAAGGGAGCGCGGGGTTGTTGCCCGCGCTCCCTGTCGATTCGTTCCGGAATGGACGTCGGTAGCGGCGAGCCGTCAGGTTACGACGACTACGACTACCAGCACCAGGTTTATGTTAGCCGAACCACGAAACATCGTTCTATCTCCTCGCCCGAAACGATAGCCGAGGTGCCGGAAGCTGTCAAGTCCAAATCTTGGGTCGCCGGCCCCTTGGCGACTTAAAAGCCCCGGTGATGCCCGCGCTTACCATGCCCTTCGAGAAGGTGACGGAGTTTTTTCGCCTTCTCCTGTTGTTCGGGGGTCAGGAGGACAAAGATCTTGTTTTTTGCCCGTGCCTTGGCCACGGTCAGCTCGACCTTGATTTCAGCCTGCCGGGTCGCCAGGGCCCGAACCTGCACTTCGTCAAACGTCGGGTTGCAGACGGCTTCGTTAATCGCTTCGCGCCCCTGCTTCAACTGCTCCAGGTAAGGCCCCATCGCCTCCCGCTCGGAATCGAAAATCTCCTTGATCTGCGCCTGCTGGTCATCGGTCAGGTCGAGCACTTCGGCCATCAGTTCCAGGCGGTGCTGGGGGCCCACCTGCCCCTGGCCGTCAGCGGTCGTCGGCCCCTCCTGGAACCGCGGTTGAGCCAGGGCCTGGGTGTACAGGGCGCCGCCGATGGCGAGCATGATGAAGAGGACCGCGCTGATGAATTTTCTGTTCATGGTGAATCTCCTTTCTCCTCGGTTTGCGATCGTCGGTGCCGTTATTGGCAACCGCTCGTTTCATGGTTCTGATCATACCGGGCGAAAGGTAAACCGGGTGTTAAGAGTGAACCTCGGCGAGTAAAGTTTTGTTAGCGTACCCCCTGGCACCTTTACGTTTCTTTACCAAGAATGATGCTTTCGCAAAAAGCAGGCTTAACCGCAGAGTCGCCGAGAACCTCTGGATGGTTCTGCTTTTGGATTCAGCAGGCCAATTCACCCGAGATGCCGAAATCGTCCCGCAGAAGATGGCCATCCACAACCATTTCCGCCTCGATCCGGCAGTTTCCGGAGCACACCCCGCCGAGGTCGATCACGTATCCGCCCTCCCAGAACAAACCTCCTGCCCGCCTGGTTTTTCCCCGACGATCGACCACCCGGTAGATGACTCTGGCATCCCGGACCAGCTTGCCGTCAAGGTTGAAAATGAGCAGCATCACTTCCCGTTTTGACTCCCCGCCCCGGTCTATCGGCAGGTAATCGAATTGGTAGTCCTTCCGCCGGGCAGTTCTTACCCAGGAAGTGTGCACCTTGGGGGATCTCTTTTCCTGGCGATGGCTCTGCCCTGAGCAGGCGGGGAACGCCGTTACGCCCGTTTGGCTAAAAGGAGCAATCGCTTGCATGGCTTCTCTCAGGGTGGTTCTCCCTGGCTTTGGTAATACGAACTCCTTTCCTTATCTCTACAAGGCTACCGAACAACCATCTGAAGTCGGATTAAGACTCCGTCAAAAACCGGAAAAGTTTTGTCAAGAGCGACCAGAAGGACCACAGAAGGCCCCTACTCGGCAGCCAGGACCTCGGCTTCGCCCCTCTCCTTCTCGCCGAGTCCCAACCATCCCCCCACATCCTCGATCACCAGATACAGACAGGGCACCAGCACCAGGACGATGACCGTGCCGAAGAGAATGCCGAACCCCAGGGAAAGGGCCATCGGGATCATGAAGCGGGCTTGGCGAGAGGTTTCGAAGATCATCGGCGCCAGCCCGCCGAAGGTGGTCAGGGTGGTGAGGATGATCGGCCGGAAACGGCGCATGCCGGCGGCGCGGATCGCCTCCAGGGGGCTCGCGCCTTCGGCCCGGCGGCGATTGGCGAAGTCGATCAGGACCAGCGAGTCGTTGACCACCACCCCGGAGAGAGCGACGATCCCCATCATGCTGATCAGGCTGAGGTTGTAGCCCATAACCAGGTGGCCGAGCACCGCGCCGACGATGCCGAAGGGGATGGCGATCATGACGATCAGCGGCTGGCTGTAGCTGCGAAAGGGGATCGCCAAAAGAAAGTAGATGGCGAGCATCGCCAGGGCGAAACCGCCGAACAGGCTGCGCATGCTCTCCTTCATATCGGCCTGCCTGCCCTCGTAGCCGTAGGAGAGGCCGGGGTGGTCGCGGGCCAGCTCGGGCAGGATGGCGCTGTTGAGCGCGGCCATCACCTGCCCGGTTTCGCCGATCGGTTCGACGTCGGCGCTGACCGTCACGGTGCGGCGGGCGTCGCGGCGATCGATGGTGGTGTAGGCGCGGCCCCGGCTGACCTCGGCGACCTCCAGCAGGGGCACGAAGGTCCCGGCCGGGGTGCGGACCAGCAGGTTCTCCACGTCGAATTCGCTGCTGCGCTGGCTCTCCGGCAGCCGCACCCGCACCGTCACCTCGTTGCGGCCGCGCTGCTGCTTGAGCGCCTCGGCCCCGGAAAAGGCGTTTCGCACCTGGCGGGCGACCTCGTTGGAGGTCAACCCGAGGCTCTGGCCTTCGGGCTTGAGCTGGAAATCAAGCTGCTGCTTGCCGGGGGTAAATCCGTCATCGATGTCCTTGACGTTGGCAAACTCGGCCAGCCGGTCCGCCAGGGCGAGGCTGGCCCGGTCGAGCACGTCAATGTCGCGGTGGGAAAGTTCCACGGTCAGCGAGGCGCCGGAGCCGGGCCCGCCGCGATCCGACTGAAAGCGCAGCGACTCCAGGCCGACCAGCGGTCCCACCCGCTCCCGCCAGAGCCGCGTCACCGCGCCGGTGCTCAGGGGACGCACGTCGGGCTGGGTGAGATAGGCCGTCACCTCCACCCGGTTTTCGTCCAGCTCGGCAAAAATCCCGTCCAGCAGCCGCTCCCCGCCGTGTTCCGCGGCCACCCGCTGCATGGCAGCCACCAGACGCTCCTGCACCGCGGCGACCCGATCCACCGGAGAGCCCACGGGCAGCACCGCGGTGACCACCGCCCGGTCCGATTCGATCCGGGGCATCAGGATCATGCCGATCCGACCGCTCAGCGCATAGCTGATCACCAGGATCAGCACAGCCAGGCCAAGGGCCACGGCCAGGGCCCGCCAGCGCAGGCACCGGGCGAGAAACGGGGCGTAAACCGTCTCGATGAAGCGGCTCACCTGCCGGGAAAACCCCTGCTGCCAGCCATGCAGGCGGGCGGTCAGGCGGTTGCCGGGCCGGCTGCGGGTATGGGCGAGGTGGGCCGGCAGGATCAGCAGCGATTCGACCCAGGAGATCAGAAACACGGTAATCACCACCACCGGAATCGCCGCCCAGACCTTGCCCATGATCCCCGGCACGAAGGAAATCGGCAGAAAGGCCACGACGTTGGTCAGGATGCTGAAGCCGATGGGCATGGCGACGTCGCGGGCGCCGAGAACCGCCGCCCGGGCAAAGCCCAGCCCCTGCTGCCGGTATTCGTAGATGTTTTCGCCGGCGACGATGGCATCGTCGACGACGATCCCCAGCGCCACGATGAAGGCGAACATGGAGATCATGTTGATCGACACCCCCATCACCGGCAGAAACAGCAACCCGCCGAGAAACGAGATGGGGATGCCCATGGTGACCCAGAAGGCGAGCTTGAACTCGAGAAACAGGCCGAGCACCAGCAGCACCAGCAGCAGCCCGATGAAGGCGTTTTTCAGCAGCAGCTCGAGGCGCTGCTGGTAGATCTCCGAACGGTCGCGGCTGATCTGCCAGTCGATCCCGGCCGGCAGGTCGGCCGCGATCTCGGCCATGGCGCCGCGCACCGCTTCGGAAACCCCGATCGGGGTCTGGTCTCCCACCCGGAAGACGTCCAGGCCGATGCTCCGCTGACCGTTGAAGGTGGCGAAGCGGTCGGTATCCTCGAAGCCCTCGCGCACCTCGGCCAGATCCGCAAGGGTGAGGACGCTGCCGTTCGGGGTCGTCACGATGGGGATGCGGGCGAATTCGGTGGCCCAGTCGCGGCGGTCCTTGATGCGCAGCAGAATGTCTCCGCCCGCGGTTTGCAGAGAGCCGCCGGGCAGCTCTTCGGAGGCGGTGTCGATCCGGCGGGCGATATCGCCCAAGGTCAGTCCGTAGGCGCGCAGGTTTTCCTGGGGGACCTCGACGCGGATCTCATAATCCCGCGCTCCGGCCAGATCGACCTGGGAGATCTCCGGGTTCTGCAGCAGCCGGTCGCGCACCTGCTCCGCCGTCTCGCGCAGCGCCATCTCGGAGACGTCGCCGTAAAGCTGGACCATCAGCACCTCCCGGCGCCGGCTGGCGAGGGAGACCCGGGGCTGCTCGGCATCATCGGGAAAGGTGGTGATCCGGTCGACCTGCTGCTGGATGTCCTGGTAGACCTTCTGCTGATCGGCGTCCTCCAGCAGCTCGGCGGTAACCGTCCCCGAGCCCTCGGCGGCGGTGGCGGTCAGTTCCTCGATCCCTTCCAGTCCGCGGATCGCCTCCTCGACGGCGAGAATGATCCCCTGCTCGACTTCGGCAGGGCTGGCGCCGGGATAGGCCACCTGTACCCCGACCCGGTCCAGGTCGAACTCGGGAAAGACCTCCTGCTTGATGCGGGTGGTCATGAACAGCCCGCCCAGCACCAGAAAGAGCATCAGCAGGTTGGGAGTGACCCGGTTGCGCACCATCCAGGCGAGCGGGCCGCGCTCCCAACCCTTGAGTCGGGGGACGCTCATGGCCTCGCCTCCTTGCCGGCCTGGTTGGTGGCGGCAACCCGCTCGCCGCGGCCCGGCCCGCCTTCAGAACCGTCCTGGAGACGCAGCGCCATCCCCGGCACCGGTGCCGACAGGTCGGAGACCACCAGGCGGTCATCGGCCGTAAGTCCGCCGGTGATCAGCACCTGCTCGCTTCCCTTGAAGGCGATCTTCACCGGACGGATTTCCAGACGCCCCTCGGCGTCCATCACCCAGACGCTTTCGCCTTCGCGGATGAGTTTCCGCTCGACGGCCGTCGCCGAGGCGATTTCTTCGCCTTCGATCTCCACCCGCACATAGGCGTTGATCAGCATGGCGGGCTTGGCGGCATTCTCCGGTTTCAGTCCCAGCGGATCGTCCACCCTGACCAGCAGCCGGGCCATCCGCCCCTGCTCTTCCAGGCCGGCCGCCAGCCGGATCACCCGACCTTGCCGATAAATCCCCTCGCCCCAGGCCGCCCGGTCGTAAATCCGCACCAGGGACCCCGATTCGGCGCCCCCCCTCGGAACCTCAATCCAGCGCAGCTGGCTCACCGGCACCGAAACTTCCACCCAGTATTCGTCGGTGCCGACCAGGGTGACCAGGGCGCTGGATTCGCTGACCCGGGCGCCGATGTCGACCCCACGGCTCAGCACCACCGCATTGAACGGCGCCGCGATTTCGGTCCGCTGGAGTTCGATGCCGGCCTGCTCCAGCTTGGCCCTGGCCGCTTCGAGGGAGGCCCGCAGGGTTGCCAGTTGCGGCTGGCGCAGCATCAGGGCCTTCTCCTCGTCGCTGACCGCCTCGCCGAGCAGCTCGTATTCGCGCCGGGCGACCAGTTGATTGCCCTGTTCCATCTGCAGTTCCGACTCGACCTTGGCGACTTCGCCGGCAAGCTGCCTGACCGCCAGCCGGTAATCGGTGGGATCGATCTTGAGCAGCTGGTCGCCCTGCCGGAAATGTCCGCCGGGCACCAGGTTGCCGCTGATCTCCACGATCTCGCCGCTGACCTGGGGTTTCAGCTCCACCTCGCGGGCGGCCTGGACCGTCCCCATGGCAGAGATCAGGGTCGCCTGCGGTCCGAAAGCAACCGATCGTACTTCGACCAGGGTGGCATGGCGCGCCTTGGGACGGGGCTTGGCCTGGGGCTTGGTTTCCAGCAGCCAGAGACCAACGGCGGCACTGACGGCCAGCACCGCCAGGGGCAGCAGGATGCGGAGAACCCTGCCGAACAGCGAGGTGCGATGACGGGCCGGTTCCGCCGGGTTGGTTTCTTTATCGGGCATTGCGGGTTCCTCTGGGGACGACATGGGGTTCACCTGGAATAAGAAATGGTTCATTGTAGGGGCAACCCTCGTGGTTGCCCTTTTCCGGGCGCATCTGCCGACAGGCGGCCAAGGAGGGCGGCCACCAGGGCCGCCCCTACAGGACCGTCGCCGCCCGCGCCATCTCCCAGCCCCCGCCCAGAGCCCGGTACAGGTCGATCCGGTCCTGGATCAGTTCGCGCTGGGCGCTCAGGCGGCTGCGCTGCAGTTGCTGGTGGGAGAGCAGCGCATCGAGCACCCGCTGGTAGTCGAGGGAGCCCTTGGTGTAGCGGTCGCGGACCCGCTCGATGACCGCTGCGGCCAGTTCCAACTGCTTATCGAGGCTGGCGAGAAACTGGTGCTGGCGCTGCTCGTTGAGCAGCGCCGTCTCCACCTCGCCAAGGGCGTCGAGCACCGCCTGGCCGTAGGTGCGCAGATCTTCGGCCGCCAGGGCGCGGGTCCGCTCGACCTCGGCCCGCCGCAAACCGCCATCGACAATCGGTCCGATCAGGTTGCCGGCGAGGGAGGCCAGCCAGTTGTTGAACAGTTCGCCGACCTCGCCGCCGGAGGTGTTGACCTGCGCGGTCAGGCTGAGGCGGGGGAAGCGGTCGGCGATCGCCGCGGCCACCGCGCGGTCGGAGGCCATCACCCGGTACCAGGCGCCGCGCAGATCGGGGCGGCGCTGGATCAGTTCCGCCGGCAGGCCGGTTTCCGGCAGCGGCGGCAGATTATGCAATTCGGTCACCCGGCCGGCCACGGCCTGACCGGGCGCGGCGCCGAGCAGAATCGCCAGTTGATACCCCAGCACTCCGGCCCGGGCCTCGGCCTGGGCTCTTTCGCCCCGGTTGGATTCGACCAGCTGGCGCTGCTGCAGCACATCGGCGATGCCGACCTGGCAGGTGCGGAACCGCAGGGCGACCAGTTCCAGGACCTGCTCGTTGATGGCGATCTGCGCATCGAGCAGGTCAAGCTGCCCGTACTGCTCGACCAGCTGGTACCAGGTCGAAGCCACCTGCGCGGCCAGGGTGATCGCCGCCGCCTGCAGATCCTCGGCGCTGGCCCTGGCATCGAGGGCCGCCGCCTCGCGGCTGGAACGGATGCGCCCCCACAGGTCGACTTCGTAGCCGGCGACCAGTCCCAGGGCGAAACTTTCGCTGCCGCGGGTCTGCCCGTTTTCGTGGGCCCGCAGGTGCGAGAGACTGCCTTCGGCGTCAAGGGTCGGGTAAAGATCCGCCCCGGCCCGGCGCGCCACGGCCCGCGCCTGGTCCAGTCGATCCCAGGCGCTCTGCAGGCTCAGGTTGCCGGCCAGGGCGCGGTCGACGAGTTCGGTCAGCACCGGATCATCGAAAGACAGCCACCACCGGTCGACGAGCGGACCGACACCGGTGGCCTGGAAGGCGACCGGCAGCTCGACGGGCGGCCTGACCTCCCGCAGGCTTGGGGCGCAGGCGCCCAGAACCGCGACGCCGAAAATCAGCAGCAGCCCCAGGAGGGCCCGGGTCCCCTCCCTGGCCGGGGGTTCCGAGAACCTTCCGCCCATGTTCTTTTCCCGAGGCACGATCATGTTTCCCCCCAAGCCGAAATTGCATCGTTCACGGATCTCAGCTTACCCGGAACGCTATTAACGTTGGGTTAAGAGTTGAGCGGTCCGTGTAAAGTTTTGTAAAGAGACCCGGGTCCCGCATCGGCCTCGGCAACTGGAAAACGCGAGGGGCGGGCAGAAGAGCCCTGACCCGCCCCAGATTAAAATCGAAAAAAAGGGAACAGATGCTTAGCGCGTCTGTTCCCTTTGGAGATCGATTGCCGAAGCCCTCTTTTTCCCCATCATCCCGGGGCCGGGCACGGGGGAGTCTCCAGACAGTGGAATTTGGAAGACAAGGCCTGAAAGGCCTCACGCTGCGACGCGTTGCCGATGACCGCCACCAGATCCCCGGCTCCGAAACGGAAATCGGCGGCCGGATTGGCGACAAACTCCCCCCGGCGCAACACCCCGACGATCGAAGCGCCCGTGCGCCGGCGGACCTCCAGCTCCCGGATGCTGCAGCCGGCCAGAGGGCTGTCCGCTCCGAGCCGCTCCCAGGTCAGTTCCAGCAGGTCCTTGGCGTTTTTCAGCTGCCGGATCTCTTTAAAATCGTCCCGCGACTCGGAAATGGGATGATAGAGCTCTTTACGGATGGAATCGGTATAGCGCTGGATCACCGGAATCGGAATCTGCAGGGCCAGCAGGGCCTGACGGGCAATCTCCAGGCCCGCCTCCAGCTCCGGAAGCACCACCATGTAGACCCCCAGCGAATACAGGTTCTTCATCTGCTCCGCCCCCTCGGCCCGGACCACGATATTCAAATCGGGATTCAGCTTGCGCACCTGATCGACGATGGTCTGCGTCGCCAGCAGGACCGGAATGGTAATCAGCAGCTGGTGGGCGTGGTCGACCTCCGCCGCCTCCAGGACCACACTCTGGCTGGCATCCCCGTAGATGGTCGGGAACCCGGCGGCCTTGCATTCCTCGATGCGGCGGTGATTCAATTCGACGATGACAAAAGGGACCTCCAGCTGGATCAGCACCCGGGCAATGTGCTGGCCGACCCGGCCACCGCCGGCGATCACCACATGGTCGCGCAGCCCCTCCTTGGGCAGGTTGATCGTCTCGAGCAGCTCCTTCTTGAAAAAGCGCTTCCGAAGGGCATAAAGGGGTGCGGTCAGCCCGGACACCAGCGGGGTCAATACCATGCTGATGATGGTTGCCGAGAGGATGAACGAGTGGAACTCGTGGTTGAGCGCGCCGGTACCGAATCCGACCTGGGCCAGCACGAAAGAGAATTCGCCGATCTGGAACATCCCCAGGCCGACGGCCAGCGGCACCACGTTGCCGTAGCCGAAGGAGCGGGCCAGCAGGGCCATGATCAGCCCCTTGCCCACAGCCACCAGCAGCACCAGCTCCAGAACCCGTTCCCAGTGGGTCAGCAGAAAGTCCGGATTGAGGAGCATGCCCACCGAGGTGAAAAAGAGCAGGCCGAACAGATCGCGCAGGGGGATGATGTCGCTCAGGGCCTGGTGCCCGTAATCCGACTCGCTCAGCACCATGCCGGCGACAAAGGCGCCGAAGGCGAAAGACAGCCCGGCCAGGTAGGTGGCGTAACCGATGCCCAGGCCGATGGCGGTGATCGACAGCAGAAAGAGCTCTCGCGAGTTCCAGCCGGCAATGATCGCCAGCAGCCTTGGCAGCCACCTGGTCCCGAGCAGCACCATCACCGTCAGGAAAACCACCGACTTGACCGCGGCCACCCCCAGGATCGGCAGTCCAGCCGCCGGATCGCTCAGTTGCGGCAGCAGAATCATCAGCGGGACGACGGCCAGGTCCTGGACAATGAGGATGCCGATCATGACCCGGCTTGAGAGGGTCCCCATCATCCCCTGGTTCATCAGGGTCTTGAGAATCACCATGGTGCTGGAGAGGGAAATCACCCCCCCCAGCCAGAGCGATGGGACGGTTTCCCAACCGAGCCAGCCGCCGATCAGGTAACCGTAGCCGAAGGTCAGAAGGATCTGCAGCGGGGTGCCGAGCAGGGCGATGTAACGCACCGGCCTGAGTTCGCGGAAGGAAAATTCCAGCCCCAGGGCAAATAGCAGCAGGGCGACGCCGATCTCGGCCAGCTTCTCGATCTCGTGGGCATCGGAAACGGTGATACCGCCGGTATGGGGCCCGATCAGCACCCCGGCGAGAATATACCCCAGCATCAACGGCTGCTTCAACTTCTGGGCGATCAGCCCGCCGAGCAGGGCGGCAACGACAATGATGGCGATATCCGCAGCAATTCCCATGGACCAGAAATCTCCGTGTTATGTCAATCAACCGAGGTGAATATATTCGGAAAGCCAGAACAGAAAGGCGCCGGCCCTGTTGAAAACAGCAGCCGGAGCCCATCGGAGATATTAACATGACCAACGAGAAAAATATCCCCCCAAAGAAACAAACACCCTGACCGGGGGAGAAAAAATGCGGGAATAACCACGTAGGGCGTAATTCGTAACAGGCTTTACGCCTCACTGGCCACTGCCCACTGCCTCCCCATCCCCCCTATCTCACCCGGGCTGCCATGGGAATCAGCCGCTGGTAATCCTGGTAGGTCAATTTCGTCTGCCAGTGACCGCTCATCATCCCCGCCCCCACCCCCAGGGCGAACAGGCCGACAACCAGCAGAGCGAAGGTCCGCCGGCCGACCCGCCGCTTCGACCAGGGAAGTCCCAGGTGCAAGGCTCCCCGTTCCGGGCAGCTGTCGACACAGGTCAGGCAGCCGGTGCATTCCGGCGAGCTGATAGCCTTTCTGGCCTGAACCGGCAGGCGCGAGGGGCACCGGCGACCGCAGGTCCCGCAGCCGCTGCAGCGATCGGGATTCCGACGGATCTTCAGCGGCCCGGGCAGAGCCGCCAGCCCCACCATGGCTCCATAGGGGCACAGGTAGCGGCACCAGAAGTTCGGGTAGATCGTCGACAGAGCGGCCAGCACGCCGATTACCGCGGCGGCGGTCGGGGAGATGCCGGTGAAGAAATGCAGCATCTTCACATCGCTGATCGCCCAGTAGGGGCTGGCCAGAAAACCCTGCATGGCGAAGGCCGGCATGTCGATCAGGATCAGTTTGACGAAAAACAGCAGCAGGGCGTACTTGACGAAACGCAAGGGAATATCAAGCCACCGCCAGATGGTGAAACGGCGGCCGAAGACTTTGTTGCCAAGCCGCCAGAGGATTTCCGAAAGGGTACCCACCGGGCAGATCCACGAACAGAACGAGCGCCGTGCGACCAGGGAGATGCCGAGAAAGGTGAGCAGCAGCACCAGGGCCGCCGGATGGGTGGGATCGACGATGCCGGTCAGAACCCAGTACTTGAGGCTCGCCAGGGCACCCACCGGCAGAAAGCCCTCGATGCCCGGCGGGCGGAGATAGGCGGGGGTCTGCCCGTGGGTTTCGAAATGACGGACGAAGAGATAGAACTGGATGCCGAGAAAGATGCAGGTGATCAGAAACCCGCCCTGGACCAGATGACGATACCAACGGGCTTTTTCCAGCCAGACTTTTTGCATGAAGAACTCCTGTTGCGGCCTTGGGGGCCACCTTGACGAGCCGATGCTGCAGGGGACGATTTGCTTCACAGGATAGCCCAGGCGTGATCTGTTAGTCCGTCAACCAGCCGACATTTGAAAAATAAACACCTGATTCCCCTGGTCGCAGGGAGCGCAAACCAAGACTCTGTCGGCCAAGGGCTTTTCCTTGCGGTTCCTGAGAAAATCCCGGTACTCGGGCGATGCGCGAATGCGCAGCAGGTTGCATTCGGTCAGCTTCATTGTTTCGGGCATGGAGAATATCGGCTCGGTTGCCATCGGGGCCCCCGATGGCGGCTTGAACTAGCTTTTTCGGGTTTCTGAACATATCACGCCAGGCCGTTAAAGGCACGGTCAGACAGGATTCAAGCCGGGCCGGTTGTTAAAAAGTGAGGCCGCCTTGATCGACAAAGCGGCCTCTTTTGGGGGGAAATCCTTTGATGGCGCGGGGATTTGAATCAGCGGCCAAAATCGATCAGCGGCCGGACGTTTTCGATCTTGAAGGTGACGGCGGCTTTGATATTGTCGGCAGCCTGATCGCCCACTTCCTTCCGAACCGCGGCGACCAGTTGGTCATAAAGGGGCCCGCTTTCCTCCATGGCCGCCGCCGCAAGGTAGAGCCGGGCCCCTTTCCAGTCGAACGGGCTGGCGGCCGGTTCGAAAAAGATGAAAGCCGCCCTGGGGTTTTCCTTGAGATTGTCGTAAGAGCGGTTTTCACCGATCGCCATCACCACGGTCTCCTCGTCGACCATGTTGAGCGCGCTGAAGACGGCATTGTTGACGGCTCCCCGGCCGTCCGAGGTCGCCAGGGTCCCGAGACGGGGCTGTTTGTTGAACATCTCCATGAGTTCCTTGCGATCCATTGAAGATCCTCCTTTTGTTGTTAAATTGGAAAGCAGTTGATGAAGTCCTTCAACCGGGCCTTAGCGCTTTGCTGATGCATACCGACCCGGGGGTTTTCCCCGCCTATCGATGCGGGCTGAAAACTATGATGCGGGCGGCCGCAGGGATTCGATAAACCGCAGCAGAGACGTCCCGCAGTTGTGCAGGAGCGTTGCGTCCCGGGTGGTTTTCGCCAACCCCCTGCCACCGGTCAGCGAGGCGACGATGAAGGCGGCGGTGGCCGCCGGGTCCACGTCCCGTGCAACGGTGCCCGCCTTTATCCCCCGCTCGAAGGCCGCGGCAAAACCATCGCACCACAACCGGTAGGTCGCCCCGATTTGCCGGCGGAAATCCTCATCGACGGCGGACATTTCCTGGGCCAGGTTGTTCAGGGGGCAGCCGAGAATGATGTCTTCGGAGGCCATCTGTTCCATCACCCCGGTCAGGATCCCTTCGAGGGCGGCAATGGGATCGCTCGTCCCCTCCAGAGGCTTTAGCCAGAAATCCGACACCAATTGCCGGATGCTTGCCACAACCGCCAGTCCCAGCGCTTTTTTGTTTGGGAAATGATGATAGAGGGCCCCCTTGGTCAGCCCTGTCTCATCGAGGATGTCCCCGAGGCTGGCAGCACCGAAACCGCTCTTGTGAATGACCTTGGCGGCCGTGTTCAGAAGCTTCTCTTTGGTTCGTTCAGGATTTCTCGGGCTCGACATACCGACCAGTATGTATGTTGTGCGCATGTTTGTCAACCCTGATTCTGCCTGCCTGGGTGCCTTGACGGGAGGGCCGTGCCGAATGGGGTCCAGGGGCATGAATTAATCCGGGAATCGACCGGTTCCGAATCGACCGGGAATTTCAACAACCGCCTCTTCAGACCGGCGCCGGAGGATTCTGCAACTTTCCCGATTATCGACCACAAGGAGAAAATGGCCCGAAAAGGGCGGCCGCCTTGATCGACAAAGCGGCCGCCCTTTTCATTCCGACGTTCAAGTTCCGATCAATGCGAGAAGATCAGATGAACACCGCTGCCAGACCGTAGCCGACCAGGCAGGCCGTGACCACCCCGACCAGACCGGGAGCCATGAAGCTGTGATTGAAATACCACTTGCCGATTTTGGTGGTGCCGCTGATGTCGAAGTTGACCGTGGCGATGTCCGAGGGGTAGTTGGGGATGAAGAAGTATCCGTAGCTGGCCGGCATCAGGCCGATCAGCAGCGCCGGCGGCAGCCCCAGTCCGAGGCCGACGGGGAGCATCATGCGGCAGGTGGCGGCCTGGCTGTTGATCACCACGGAGACGGCGAACATGGCGAAGGCGAAGGTCCAGGGGTACTGGGTGACCATCTCGGTGATGCCCGCCTTGAAGTTCGGCATGGCGTACTGGAAGTAGGTGTCGCTCATCCAGGCGATGCCGAAGATGGCGATGGCCGCCACCATCCCCGATTTGAACACCACCCCTTCGGCAACCTGGGAGGACTTGGTGTTGGTGGCCATCAGGATGATGCCGCCGAAGGCGAGCATCATCATCTGGATGATGACGCTCATCTTGAGGGGCTTGTCGCCCACCTGGAGGGTGCGGATTTCCGGAACCATGGCGATCACCACGATCACCGCCAGCGCCAGCAGAAAGAGCAGGACCGCGTTGCGGGCCGAAGCGGGGAGCGTTTCGCCCAGGGTGGTGGCGGTGGTCTCCTGGATCTTGCGGCTCCAGACCGGGTCATCGAGACGGCGCTGGAATTCGGCGTCGTCCTTGAGTTCGACCCCGCGGCGCAGGCTGTAAAGGACCATCCCCAAAGTCCCCAGGAAGGTCGCCGGGACGGTGACCGCCAGTATCGACATCAGCGACAGGCCCTCGGCCACCCCGGCCAGTTGGGAGAGGTAGTAGACGACCGCGGCCGAGATCGGGCTGGCGGTGATGCCAAGCTGCGAGGCGACCGAGGAGGCGGCCATCGGACGCTCGGGGCGGATGCCGTTTTTCAGGGCAACGTCGCCGATGATCGGCATGATCGAGTAGACCGCGTGGCCGGTGCCGAGCAAAAAGGTCATGGTGTAGGTGCACAGGGGGCCGTACAGGGTGACCAGGCGCGGGCGGGAGCGCAGCAGGCGCTCGGCGACCTGAAGCATGTACTTGAGCCCCCCGGCGGCCTCGAGCACGGCCGCGCAGGTGACCACCGCCATGATGATCAGCATCACCTGGATCGGCGGGCTGGTCGGCGGCATCTTGAAGACGAAGACTTCCACGGCCAGGCCGATGCCGGAGATGACGCCGAGACCGATACCGCCGTAGCGGCTGCCGAGATAGAGCATCAGCAGCAGGAACAAAAACTGGATGTAGAGCATGACTGCCTCCTTGGGCTGAAAAGGGTTCGGGGGGGGGCGGTCGCGGGGCATCCGGTGGCAGGGCGACCGCTCCTGGAATCCAGCCTAGAGGCAGCGGATTAATATGTAAATATTCGAAAAGTTTATAAAAATAAGTTCTTTGCGGACCTTTCGTACATTACGTTCACCGGCGTGGGAAATGTGCCGGGGCGGCTCAGGAGCGGCGGAAATAGCGGCGCTCCGGGCGACCGACCACACCGTAGATCAGGTCGGCGGCCAAGAATCCCTCGGCAATGAGAAATTCGAGGTAACGCCGCGCGGTGATGCGGGTGACGCCGACCCGCTTGCCGGTCTCTTCGGCGCTCAGGTCGGCGACGGCCGGATCTTCGAAGATCTGGCGGATCTTCTTCAGGGTCAGCGGATCGATCCCCTTGGGCAGACTGCGGGGGGTCTCCTCCGGGGACGGATGGGCGTGAAACAGCTGGTCGATGTCCTTCTGCTCGAGCCTCCCGCCCTGCTGCAGGCGGTCGAAGTAATCCCGGTATTTGACCAGCGCCTCCTGGAACCGATTGAAGTAGACCGGCTTGACCAGGTAGTCGAAGACCCCGCCGCGCAGCGCCTCCTGCAGGGCGCCGATCTCCCGGGCGGCGGTGATCAGGATGACGTCGCTGGGCGCCGCGCCGGCCCGGATCCGGCGCAGCAGGTCCATGCCATTCCCCTCCGGGAAAAACAGGTCGAGCAGGATCAGGTCGGGCCCGAGCAGATCGACCATCTCGTTCCCCTCGGCGATGGTGTTGGCCACGCCGACGACCTCGAAGCCCTCGAGCTTTTCCAAGAAGCGGCGGTGCAGTTCGGAGATGCGCTGATCGTCCTCCACGATCAGCAGGCGGATCGACGAATCGGTCATGATGCGGAATCCTTCCTGCGCTTGGGGATGTTGACGACGAACAGCGCGCCGCCCAGCTCCCCTTCGCCGTAGCTGATCTGGCCCCCGATCGCCTGCAGGGCCTGGCGGACCAGATGCAGCCCCATCCCGCGGCCGGAGCCGGCCCGGGTGGAGACCCCCTTCTCGAACAGGCGCTCCGCCACCGCCGGGGCGATGCCGGTCCCCGAGTCCTCGACCTCGAGGATGATGTCCTCGCCGAGATCGGTGAGGGCCAGGCGAACCTCCCTGGGGTCCGCCGCCTCGCGGACCGCCTCGAAGGCATTGTCGAGCAGGTTGCCGAGGATGGTCACCAGATGCTCCCGGTCGATGTGCGGGGGCAGGTCGCTCAGGGAGCTGTCCGGATCGAACTGGAGCGAGATCTTCAGCTCCCGCGCCCGGTTGAACTTGCCGAGGATCAGGCCCGAAACGATCGGGTCGGGGACCGCCCGCGAGAGGGTGCGGATCAGTTCCTGGTAGCCGCTGGCCTCGGTCATGACCAGGTCGAGGGCTTCCTGCAGGGCGCCGATCTGGATCAGCCCGGCGATGGTGTAGAGCTTGTTGGAGTACTCGTGGGTCTGGGCGCGCATGATCTCCGAATACTCCTGCATCCGCGAAAGCTCCCGGGTCAGCACGTCGAGTTCGTCCCGGGGCCGGAAACTTGCCACCGCGCCCCCGCCGTCCAGGGGCAGGGCGTTGACGATCATGGCCCGGCTGCGGAGGTCGACCTCGCGGTCGAGGACCCGCTCCCCGCTGGCCAGGGCCTGTTCCAGCCCCGCACAGGGGCAGACCTCGGGCAGGGAGCGTCCGCGCAGCTCGCTCGCAGCGGGCCTGCCCAGGTAGCCGCAGGCCGCCTGGTTGACCAGGGTCAGGTGCCCGCCCCCATCGACGGCGACCACCCCCTCGCGGATGGTCTCGATGATCGCGCTGCGTTCGCTGTACAGGGCGGCTATCTCGTGGGGCTCGAGGCCGAAGATCGCCGATTTCAGCCCCCGGGCGATGATCGCCGCGCCGACCACCCCGAACAGCAGAACCACCCCCACGTAGCCGAGGATCTCCCGCTGCTTGATGCGCAGCGCCGCTTCGATGTTGCGCTGCAGGTAGCCCACCGCGACAAAGCCCGCGATCTCGCCCTGCTCGTCCAGCACCGGCACGATCCCCCGCAGCGAGGGACCCAGCGTCCCCACCGCCTGGGACGCGTAAGCCCTCCCCTCTTCCAGGGCCGGGCGCAGGTCGCCGCCGACGAACTGCCGGCCGATTTTCTCCGGGTCGGGATGCGAAAGACGAATCCCCTGCCGGTTCCCCACCACGATAAACTCGGCCCCGGTGGCTTCGCGAAGCCCCTCGGCGGCGGCCTGCACGCTTTCTGCATCCCCCGCCAGCAGCCCTTGCCGGACGGCCGGGTTGAGGGCGACCGACTGAGCCACCTCCACGGCCTTGCGACCGACCTGCTCCTGGAGCAGGTTTTCGGAAAAATCAGAGAACAGCGCGCCGATCAGGCTGACCAGCACCACGAGCAGAAAGGTGACCAGCAGGCTGAGTTTGACCTGAAGGCTGCGGGGCAGCAGTCGGTCGATCTTCACCAGAAGAGAATCCACGAAACAACTCCAGGTTGACGCGTTCAGACCATTCAATCTCCCTGCAACTATCGCACATCGGGGATTTGGGATGAAGCAAAGATTCGTTCCCCTTTAGCCGCAACCGACGTGCCTATTGACAAACCGGCCGCGAGAGGCTTCATTGTTCCAAAGATTCCAACAAAGAACAAAAAACGGCAACCCTGTCTCGGCTCCGGGACGGTTCTGCCCAAAGGAGTTACCATGTTCAACCTCAACGACATGGCCGTCTTTACCAAGGTGGTCGAGGCGGGCAGCTTCACCGGGGCGGCCAGACTGCTCGGGCTGCCCAAGTCGACGGTCAGCCGCAAGGTATCCCTGCTGGAAGAGCGCCTGGGGGTGCGCCTGCTGGAGCGGACCACCCGCGCCCTTAAGCTGACCGAAATCGGCGCGGCCTACTTCGAGCATTGTTCCCGAATTGTCAGCGATGCCGAAGAAGCCAATCTGGCGGTCACCCAGATGCAGGCGACCCCCCGGGGAAGACTGCGGATCACCGCCCCGACGGAATTCGGCTCTCTTTACCTGGGTGAGATTGTTGCCACCTACCTGAAACACTTTCCACAGGTTCAGGTGGAAGTCGAACTGAGCAACCGGGTCGTCGATTTGATCGAGGAAGGGTTCGATCTGGCCATCCGGGCCGGCTCCCTGCCCGACTCCTCGCTGATCGCCCGCAAACTGGCCAATGAGAAGGTCTTTATCTGCGCCAGCCCGGCGTATCTGGAAGAGCACGGCCAACCACTGACCCCCGACGATCTTTCGGCGCACGAGATGATCCTGGCACCGGCCTCGCCACGCCGCCACATCAAGCTGATTGCCGAGCAGGGCGCATCCGCCACCGTCGCCATCCGCGGCAGCCTGCAGGTCAACAGCCTGGCCATGGCCAGGGATGCGGCGGCCACGGGCCTCGGCCTGGTCGCCTTGCCCGAGATGATCTGCTGGGAGGATCTGCGCAACGGCCGCCTGCAGGTGGCGCTGGAAGGGTGGACACTGCCGGGAACCGGCATCTATGCCGTCTACCCTTCGCCCCGCCACCTTTCCACCAAGGTGAAAACCTTCATCGATTTTCTCCAGGAAAAGCTCACCCCTCCGCCCTGGAGAGCCGCCTGACCTTTTTCTTCGGGCCGCCCTGCCCGCCGGCTCCAACTCCTTTTCGGTCGACGGTCCCTTCCGTACATCCCATTTGTTCCAAATATGCAACAATAATTCTCAAAACAAGTAACTTATCAAAATCCAGAAAACAATTTAAGCTTTAACTCAACAAAGAGAGAGGACGACCTCAGGTGGCAACCGCTCTCTGCGACGTTTCCAAACCAGGGAGAATGACCATGTTCAAAAAGATTTTTCAGGCCTCGGTCGTCAGCACCGCCGTCCTCATGTACCTGCGTTTCGAATATGCCCTTTTTGCCGAACTCGGCTGGCAGGGCGGCCTCCTCGACAGCTTCTTCTTCACGGCCTTTGCCGTGGCGGGAGTTGCCGGGCTGATGTACCACCCTCCCCGGCTCGAGCTCGAGGAGCCCCTGGACGAGGACGCCCATTGCCTCCCCTGATGCCCGGGGGAGCGCCCAGGCGGAAGGAATAAACAATCCCGGCGAGTTCATCCATGCTCCGTGCAGTAACAAAACAACAAAAAACCTTCGCATTGTCCCATCTGGGAAACAATGTTTTCCGCTTTCCTCACCTTGTGCAGCCAAGGCAGGGGAACTAGACTTTTCTCCATAGGTTGCTGACTACCGGGAGAAAAAAGACGATCATCAACCTGAACCCACCTTGAAGGAGAACACCATGAAACTCGCGAACACCCTGCTCATCGCCCTCCTGGCCATCCCCACCTTCGCGTGGGCCGCCGCCTGGAACATCGACCCCGACCATTCCAATGCCCAGTTCAAGGTGCAGCACATGGTCATCACCAATGTCCGGGGCAACTTCCCCGATGTGCAGGGGAGCGTCACCATCGACGATAGGGACATCAGCAAATCGACCGTCGATGTGACCATCGCCGCCGCCAGCCTCGACACCAACCATGAAAAACGTGACAACCACCTGAAGAGCGCGGACTTCTTCGATGTCGAGAAGTATCCGGCCCTGACCTTCAAATCCAAGAAGGTCGAGCAGAACGGCGACGGCGGGCTCAAGGTGCTGGGCGATCTGACCATCCGCGGCGTCAGCAAAGAGGTCGAACTGCTGGTATCCGGCCCGACCCAGAGCATCACGGACCCCTGGGGCAACACCCGCAAGGGGGCTCAGGCCACCACCAGGATAAACCGCAAGGACTTCGGTCTGACCTGGAACAAAACCCTCGAAACCGGCGGCCTGGTGGTCGGCGACGAGGTGGAGATTTCGATCGAGGTGGAGCTGATCGAGCAGGCGGGCTGACCGCTTAACGAAAAAGACCGGAAGGGTGTGACAGCCCTTCCGGCCTTTTTTGTTATCTTGATGGTACGTGATGGTCCCTGCCACAGAGGGCAGATCTTTCCGACCAGTTTGGCGGAGTGAATTTTGATAACGAAAAGTTCGACAGGTTCCCAGGCGGTTTATTCCTTAAAAACCTGGGTTCCAGTCACCCCAGCTTGGCCCCGTTAGGCACCGGCTGCTCCGGCACCGCCAGCACCACAGCTCCGTCCTCGCGGTAAAAGCCGCAGACGAGAAACTCCGATTTCACCGGGCCGATGCGCTTGACCGGAAAATTGACCACACCGAGGATCTGCCGGCCGACCAACTCCTCTCTGGCGTACAGGTCGGTGACCCGGGCGCTCGATTTCTTGACGCCGATCTCAGCGCCGAAATCGGCGGTGATCTTGTAGGCCGGCTGCCGCGCTTCGGGGAAGTCCTCGACCGCGATGATCGTCCCGGCGCGCAGTTCCACCTGCTCGAACTGGTCCCAGCTGATTTCTTTCATTCAAGCCTCCACCCTGCTATTTGAAATTCGTTTTGTCTTGGCGCGCCTGAATTTCCACCGATCACCGGGGGTTGCGCGCAGTTCCCTTGATCGTCGGCTGCACGACCGGCGGCGCGCCGGTCGTGTTCACCCGCTCCAGGTCCGGCGCGAACCCGGCCGGTTCGATCAGGTGGCGGTCGGCCGGGTCAGGTGGCAGTTTCCTCCCAGGTATTTCCAGAGCGATTCCTGGCGCCGCTGCCAGCGTGGAAACAACGGCATCGAAGGCGGCGTCCGGAAAGGGGAGCTTTTCCGCTCCGCAGTCGCCAATCTCCACCCGCCGCGCAGCCACGGCGTCGACCTTTTTCTGCAGTTGGCGCCGCATGTGCGGCTCCGGTTCGCTCAGCACAAGGCGCGGCAGATCCCGCGGATAATAGTCGAGGATCACCCCCGTGCCACTGCCGATCTCCAGCACCTCGCCGGAACTAAGTTCTTTCCGAATCCAGGTCCAGCATAAGCGTTCCCGGGGCCGGATGCTTTTACGGAATCCGCCTTTCGCAGGGCACCCCGACCTGGCACAGTCCGCAGCCGGTGATTTTGACGCCGTAAACCTGTTTCAGCTTCTCGGTGGCGTCTCCGTAGGTGAATTTTTCGCAGGCGTTCTTATCGTGCCCTTGCCGCGAGATGGCATCGACGGGACAGCGGGCGATGCAGGCCCCGCACTTCCCCTCCCGGCAGTAAAGACAGTATTCGGTATGGCTTTCGTAGGGGCGGGGCGTGGGCGGGACCTCCACGTCGACCACGACGCTGCCGCAGCGATGGGCGATCCCTTTTTCGGTGATCAGGCCGTCGTTCAGGCTGAAGGTCCCCAGGCCCGCGGCATGGGCGGCATGGCGCTCGGACCAGTTGGAGGTCGGCCCCTGCTCTACGCGTATCTGCTGCCACTGCTCATGCAGGAAGGGAGAAATCGCCTTGTGCCCCTGCCGCGTCAGGAACTCGACCAGGTGCCGCCGCAGGCCGCTGTTGAACTCCTCGCCGAAAGCGCGGGTCAGCGCCCACTGCCGGCAGGGGATGTCTTTCTGCTGGCGCTGGCTCTGCCGGGTTTCTTCGGTGATGGGCAGAATCCAGCTGACGACCGAGCAGCTCTTACCGCTGCTCGGCCCGAAGGCGGCCTCGAGCCACTCTCCGGGGCCGCGGTGAGAGGGGTCGATCACCTCCTTGTAGGTCTGCCAGAGAGGGTCGTTTCCCGAGGCGAATCCGACCAGCGGCGTGTCGAAATAACGGGTGGTCGGTGTCATGCGGTTTAGCGGGGAGGTTTCCGCGAAAGCGAGAATTTCCTGCACAATCCGGTCTTTCATCATGGGAGCTCCTTGGGTGCTGGCCATTGCTTTCTGTGAACGGACCCATAACCTTCAATCCAGCAACGTCTCTTTCAGCCTGGATCCGTGAGCCCGGGTTGTTGATTATCCCGATTTTATCCTGATCGGAAACAGGTTCAATTTAACAGGCCCCAGCCTTTATCTCGGCGAACCTGTGCTTATGAGACCTTGAAGCGCGATGCTCCGAACAGCCCCTGGGGGAGGCGGGCAAGCCCTTACGGGTTGCGGTGACCGGAAAACCGCACCGATCTCATTAAGACCGAGGCCCTGAAGCCAAGAAGAGGGACACGACATGGGGAGTTTGTCGCGGCGCACCTTGGCGCCGATCGACACATCCTTCTCCTTCAGAGCGATGGCCGCCTCGCCCCCAGACGCGTCCTCCAGCACGCGTTCTGAATCCAGTCTTTTGCCATAACTTTGACGCCAATTCCCGGACTCCTTAGTTTCGCCCAACCTTACAAACCCTTAAGGGACTGAAATGCCGAGGCATTTTCAAACTGTTTGGCAAGGTGTGAATTTTGCATGTTTTGTACCGAGCATAGGTTAGAACGTTATTCTTACTCAAGCACCTGCCAACATTCAATATCAAAGGGGAATCATGGTGGAGGCGGAGACGAAAAAGATGTTTTGGCAGAGGGGTTTAATCTCTCGACCCGCGATCCGAAACGGCGTTCAGGCTCTGCTGGTTCTGCTGATCCTGACGGTCAGCCCTGCTCTGGCTGCGCTTCCGAACATCGACCCGAGCGGCGCCTACATCGAGGCCGAGAATTTCACCGCGATGGGGGCGGCCGCTTCCTACGCCTGGGGGGTGCAGAGTTCGGTTACCGGCTTTAACGGTACCGGTTATCTCTACACGACAAGTGGTGGAACCAGCTCGACCACCCAGGGCTCCCGGGTCGATTATCCGGTCAATTTTACGGCCGGCGGCACCTACCAGATCTGGCTGCGGGCCCGCGACCAGGCCGGCAAGGGCGGCGGCGACTCCACCTTCTGGGGGATCGACGGCGTCATGATCGGCGCCCTGACCGAAGCGACCGACGACATCTGGTCGTGGACCAGCAGGCTGCAGCTCGGCAGCAACCAGGCCAGCATCACCACGGGCAATCACACCATCAACCTCTGGCCCCGCGAGACGGGCCAGAATACCGACGGCTTCATGATCATCCGCACCGACCAGGCGATGCCGGGCAATATCTCCGAAGGGAGCACCGCTTCCTTTCCCACCGGCATTCCGGTGGTCGATCCCACCGTCGGCGGTCCGCCTGCCGGGTATGTCACCATCGCCGACGGGCAGGTGGTGAACGGCACCCCCATCGGCGTGGAGGGCCTGTACGACACCGACCTGGTGAACGCCCGCGAGTACCGGGCCCTCGGCAAGCAGAGCGACGGCTTCGGCGGCTTTGCGGTGAATTCCAAGTGGACCAAGACCGACGTCGGCGGCGATCCGACCGCCGCGCCGTCCGTCTCCAACGGCACCCTGAACCTCATCGGCAGCGGCAAGGACATCTGGAATACCAGCGACTTTTTCTCCTATCTCTACCAGGGGGGCATCACCGGGGACTTCACCATCGACGTAAAGGTCAATTCGATCCAGAACACCAACTCCTGGGCCAAGGCGGGGATCATGGTGCGCGAGAGCGTGGCCGCCACCAGCCGCCACGCGATGGTCGTGATTACACCGGAGAACGGTGTCTCTTTCCAGCGCCGCAAGACGGATGGGGCCAGTTCCCTGAGCACTACCGCCTCCGGACAGACAGCGCCCAGGTGGCTGCGCCTGAAGCGCGCGGGGAGCCTATTCAGCGCTTTTTATTCCACGGACGGCCGCACCTGGACCCAGGTCGGGGGGAGCAGCTTCACCGATACCATAACGATGACCGAGCCGGTCCTCGTCGGGCTGGCGGTGACCTCCCACGACGCCAACCAGGACTGCACGGCCAATTTCGACAATTTCCTGTTCATGCCCGCCGCCACCACCGGCATGAGCGAGACCTGGAGCGCCACCTCCGCCGGCACCCCGGGGTCCATCGACGCCTCGGGCTGGTTCGACGGAGAGCACGCCGTCTCGGTACGGGGCACCGGGACTGAGGACGGTGTCGGCCCCGAGACCAACACCTTCACCTACAACTCCTGCACCGACGCCACCCCCTCCACCATCACCATTCCGGCCGGCCAGACCGTCAAGGGGTCGGCCGTCAGTCTGCCGTCCCTGTACAGCACCACCGGAAACGTGGGATCCTTCACCTACCAGATCAACGGGGCGAGCGTGGGCACCCCCTGGAACAGCCTTGCCTACGGCACCGGCGTCCCCGAGCCGGTCACCCTCACCGTAACGGGAACCGACCCGGACTGCGGCGGCTCCGTGGTGACCGTCTCCCAGTCGATCACCGTCGACAACACCTGCCTCGACGCCACCCCCTCGACCATCACCATCCTCACCGGGCAGAGCATCGGCGGGCCCGCGGTGGATCTCACCACCCTGTTTTCCTTTACCGGCAACGTCGCCGGCTTCACTTACAAGATCAACGGCCTGAATGTCACCTCGCCCTGGAACAGCACCGGCTACGGCAACTCCAACGCCGAGATGGTCACCTTGCAAGTGAAGGGGACCGATCCCGACTGCGGCGGGGTCGTCGTCGAGGCGGATAACCAGATCGAGGTCGATAACCGCTGCGTCCGCAACCCGCCCTCCATCACCTTCGACAAGGATCTCAACTACGTCGGGGCCGGCCGGGCCATTCCCTACCAGGTGACGATCCGCAACGAGGACAGCCCCAACTGCAGTGCGGCCAATTTCACGATTGCCATGACCGGAGATACCAATGCCACGGATTTCGACCCCTCCGCCATCACCGGCGCCACCGTGTTCAATCTGGCCGGCCGAACAACCGCCACGACGACCCTGGCGGTAACCGCCAAGGCCGGCGCGACCGAGTGGAACGAAAACGACACTACCGTGCAGGTCACCTCCGACCTGCCCCACGCCCCCACCAGCGATTTCGTCAAGACCGTGGTTTTCCTGGTTTCGCCCATCACCCACAACAGCACGACCACCGCTTCCACCAAGTGGTCCGGCAACTGGGGAACGAGCAAGGTCGGCTCGAAGTACGGCAATTTCGACTGCCTGACCTGCCACATTAAGAACGGCACGAACATCAAGTGGATGCGCAGCACCATCGATACCCCCGACGGCAGCACCTGGGGGGGCAGCGGCGTCATCAGCCTGCCGGTCGTGTTCAACGACGCCCGGGACGGTACCGGCGACTGGGGCGACGACGACTATGCCGGCACCGACGCCAACCCCGACGACACATTGCCGGGGATCGGACGAATCGGCTCCAAGCGTCCCTGTGAAATCTGTCACTCCATCACCCTGTACCACCGGTATGATACCCAGACCGACCCCGATGGCGCCGGTCCGCTGACCGGCCAGACGGTGCTCGACCACTTTCCTGACCGCGACTGCACCGACTGCCACCGCCACAGCCTCGGCTTCACCGCCAGCTGCACCGGCTGTCACGGCGATCCACCCCTCAATGCCGCCCTCGGCGGGCCGACCGGCCTCTCCGATATTCCGGCAGCGACCGGCTCGACCACCCCGGGCACTCACTACAAGCACGTGGAGGTACTGAACTATCCCTGCGAATACTGCCACGCCGGCTACCGGACTCCGGGCGAAATGCCAAAGGAGGTCGGCGGCAGGCAGGACATCAACCACTCCTTCGACGCCTTCTTCGATCTCGGTATCACCGACCCCCTGCGGGCCAACGGCAACTACACCGGGCAGGACGGCGTTTCCTACGAAGGGACCGTGGTGCCGCCCGGCCAGGGCACCCTGACCTGCGAAAACATCTACTGCCACGGCGGCACCGA
>NPID01001074.1_pt3 | contig 82258 bp, 56 predicted proteins | sample 8637491 | NCBI WGS metagenome assembly NPID01 (sample SAMN07420843, study PRJNA396082) | bioreactor metagenome | isolation source: sample BA6 brine-fed electro-methanogenic bioreactor BA | place: Japan: Kochi | collected 2016-06-14 | reverse complement strand
TATTCTGAAAAAGAGCAAAAAAACGATTACCGAATGTAGGGCAGGGGGTTTATATGATCATTCCTTATCGCAAATGTTGAGGAGAACAACCCTTAGAGAAGAACAATCCATATAAAACATTTTTTTAACGAATCAGAACCACCATTCGGGCTTGGAAGGTCGCGATAGAAGCTCAGTCAGCCCCTGCTGTGGCGAGAGGTCATCGTATACAATGGCATTGACCACCTCGGCTATGGGGATCTCTATGTCGAGCTTTGTTGCCAGTTCTACCTCTGCCTTTGCTGTGTGATAGCCCTCAACGGCCTTATTGACCGTGGAAATGATGCATGCTGGTTTCTCACCCATGCCTATACGCTTGCCAAAGGTATAGTTGCGGCTCATATCCGATGTGCATGTAAGAATCAGGTCTCCGAGACCAGCTGCGCCGGAGATTGTTCTGTCCTCTGCGCCCATGGCCTTGGCAAGGCGCGTCAGCTCGACAATGGCGCGTGTTATCATCGCCGCCCTCGCATTTGCGCCTAGGCCCATGCCGTCGGAGATGCCCGAGGCTATGGCATATACATTTTTGAATGCGCCGCCTGTCTCAACGCCGCGTATGTCTTCCGAGGTGTATACGCGAACATTGCCGCTCTGCATGAGCGATTGTAGATTAATGGCGTCGTCACCAATTTCGGAGGCAGCTACAAGCACAGCCGGAAGCCCCTGTGCAAAGGGCAGTGCAAAGCTCGGCCCCGATACAACGGCAAAGGAGCCTGTGAGTTTTTCCATGAGTATATCTATCGGGAATTTGAGGCTGCCCTGTTCCAGCCCTTTGGAGAGATTGACGTGCAGTGCAGGTTCAGGGCGATCGACAGTCGAAAGGACGCTGCGCATGAAAGGTACCGGAACAGCCCAGAAAACAAAGTCCCTGTTGGTAAGGGCTCTATTCACGTCATCTGTGACGTCAAAATCGACTCTGACATCCGGCAAAAAGGGATTTATGCCCTCTCTCTCAATTGATGTCTTGACTTCGGTTTCACGTACCCACAGGACAACATCATTGCCGGTTCTTGCAAGATGTACAGCAACTGCCGTACCCCAGGCGCCGCCACCTATTACGCCGATTTTCATTATTTCTCGAGCACTACAATGGCAGCACCGAAGCCCTGATCGTGGGCTATGGACAGATGAACATATCTGATACCCATGCCCTCGGCAAGGCTGGCTGCATGGCCGCGGAGCTCAATATAAACTGCGCCGAGTTCGTCCTTTTTTACTGCTATGTCATGCCATGTCAGCTCGCCGCGTAGCCCTGTTCCAAAGGCCTTGAATGCCGCCTCCTTTGCTGCAAAGCGGGCTGCAAAGTGCTGCTGGGCGTTCTTCTTTGGCTTCGAATATTCTATCTCTTCCTCGGTGAAAACCCTGTTCAGAAAGTCATCGCCGAGCTTGGCCATTGTCTTTTCAAATCTCTCAGGTGATATGAGATCAATTCCTATTCCTGCTATCATTTTCCTCCATCTAAGACTTAATCAAATTTCGTCTGTTTTTAATGTTCTATTTCCATTCGATAAGTGGGAAGCAGGTTATCGGTGACTTCCCCTTTTGTCAATATAGACTGGAATAAGCAACCTCCGAAGAGGCTGCTTTCTCTGTAAGATTACGTTTTTCTTTGTGTTACGGCAAGCAAAAACTCTGAGCCATTGCCTCAGGGTTTAAGCACAATCTTGCCCGACTGACCGGACTTCATCAGTTCCATGCCCTTTGCGTATTCTTCAAAGGGGAGGACATGTGTTATTACAGGTGACAGGTCAAGCCTGCCCGAGGCGAGTATATTCCGGGTCATGTGCCAGGTCTCGAACATCCGCCTTCCTGTGATGCCGTATACCTTTGCGCCCTTGAATACTATACCGTTGTTCAGATCCAGAGGAACCATATCGTCAAAGAGGCCGAGTATGGATATTCTTCCACCGGGAGTGAGGCATTTGAGGGCTGCATTGAAGGCAGGGCCTGAGCCGGACATCTCGAGAATGACATCAACGCCATTGCCATTTGTCCTGTCCATCACTACCTCGTAGAGGTCGTCCTTCCTTGGATCTACTGCAATGTCTGCGCCCATTTCCATGGCTTTTTTCAGCCTGAAGTCCATGAGATCTGATGCGATAATCTGTGTTGCTCCGCCAATGCGGCAGAGTCCTGTGGCTATCATGCCTATGGGGCCGATGCCGACCAGAAGTACTGTCTTGCCTGCAATCTCGTCTGCAAATACAGTGTCGACTGCATTGCCCATCGGCTCCTGCACTGCAGCGACCTCAGGCGGAATTGCCCTGTCATTTTTCCATACATCTATCTGTGGGACCAGAATATATTCTGCGAAAGCTCCGTCTGTATCCACACCGAGAATGGTCATGTTCTGGCAGATGTGCATCCGGCCTGTCTGGCACTGATAGCAGTGCCCACAAGCGATATGTGTCTCTGCAGAAACATAGTCGCCGACCTCAACTCCGATGACGCCCGGCCCTACCTCGACAACCGTTCCGGAAAGTTCATGCCCCATTGTCTGGGGTGGTTTTATCCTGCCCTGTGCCCATTTATTCCAGTCCCAGATGTGGATATCGGTGCCGCATATGGATGTGGCCTGAACCTCGACAAGTACATGACCTGGTTTTATCTTTGGAATAGGTACATCTACAAGGTCTGCGCCTACTTCCGGTCTCATCTTTCTGATTGCTTTCATTTCGCCTCTTTACCTTAAAATATTAACTTTCGTTATAACTTACCAAAAAGGACTGGCTGTGTCAATATTGTACTGTTTCACCAGCCCTTGTCATTGTAAAATTTGCCTTTATGGTGATATATCTCCGCCAGCTTGGAGACAACAGGCACAGCTTCGCCCTTGAGCATGGTTCTTGTCCGCTCGGAGAGATGTCCCCACATATCCATGCCTGTTTTGAGCATGACCAGAATGACCAGAGCTCCGAGGGGACTGCCCATAGCCATGGTAACCCCTCCGCCGAAGATTATCACCAGATGGAGGATCATGACCCTTCTGTAGGGGGCGAACATCAGTTGGGTAAGATCAAGGTGCTTGTATTCCTGCCTGCCAATATAGTTCAACGCAAAGGACATGCCGTGGGATATCATTGAAGCAAGAATGCCCACAACAATGGCAGGGGAAACAACATCGAAAAAGCCGCCGAATGCGCCTGTGCCTGTTTGAGTGCCGGCCCAGCCGCCGCCCTCCCTCCCAAAAAGGGCAAGTATGAATACACCATGTCCGAAGCAGAATGCGCCATAGTGAAAGGTGAAGAAAAATGATGTAAAAACAGCGGCAATCATAAATCCGATGTCGGACATGCCCCAGTATATCATCCGCAGTACGTTATAGAACCCGATAACAAGGTTCTCCGCCCAGTAGAGAAAGAGTATATTGAAGACAGACCATCTGAGAAAAAGAACACCGAAAAGGGGGATAAAATTAACCAGAAGCAGAGATATAACAGGGGCATTGGGTATCTGCGCCCATGAAGCACGTATCCTGTCTATTTTCTTTTCAAGCCACTTTATCATCTTCTCCACCTTTTGGTTTGATAGTCAAAATATCCCGGCTTGTCAAGCATATCCGATATGAAGGATGTCAGCCTCGGATTCTCCAGCCGCTCTGCCATTCTGCCGGAATATACAGAGTTGCGCAGTCTGGCTTCGAGGAAATGATAGGTCTCATTCCGCATCCTTGAGAAGTCCTTTTTTGCCCTTTTCAGCCATTTTTCGTATTGGCGGAATGCAGGTCGCAGCCTGAGGGTCTCGGAAGGGGGGTAGAGTTCAAACATATGGGACAGGACGGCGTAAATCTCGTCATAGACAGGAATTACACCCCTGAAGTGTCGATGTGGAATGCGTGTTGGAAAGCCATCGAGGAGATTGTAGATTCTGCTGTAGAGTTCATTGGAATATTCCCTTATCGGCGAACCGGACTGCCTGTTCTCCCTGTAGAGCTTGTCGTAAAGGGGCATGAGGTCAGGATATGAATCTGCGATGGTTTCGACAAAGAGCCTTTTCTGTCTGCCCGGGCGCAGCGTCAGCCCACCGGGCATTATGGCCACGGCTCCGCTTTCTTTTGCCCTCTGTATAAGAGCTGCGATGTCTTTGTCGCTGTCGGAAATGCCGGGCAGAAGGGGCATCATCATGACAGCTGACGGAATACCCCGCCTTGAGAACTGCTCTATCATGTCGAATCGTTCCTCAACGGTGGCAGCCTCAGGCTCGAATTTTGCTGCAATCTCCTCCATCACGGTTGTGATTGTAACCAGCAGAACAGCCCGTGATTTGCTGTTGATCTCATCGAATAGCTCTATATCCCTCAAGGGCAGGGCTGACTTGGTCAAAAGGCTTATGGGCAGGCTGTATTCGTCAAGCACAGATAGCAGCTCGGGCATCAGTCTTTCCTGTGCCTCGATGGGCTGATATGCATCGGAAACACCGCTGCCTATCATGAAAAAGCCCGTCTCCCGCATGCCCCTGACAAAACGGCGGAGCTTCAGGGGCAGTGTTCTCCTGATCCTTATGTCCCTCTCGAAATCGCCCTCTACATAGTATTTCTCAGCCCTGCCATCGCAGTAGAGACAGCCGTGCTGACATCCCTGATATGGCGAAAGGGAGAACCTTCCGAGGAACCATGTATCGAGAAGTCCAGTATTGTTCTTAATGCTCCCTGTGTCGGTATAGTGTGGATTTATGGTCTCTTTCACATTTTTCCCTTATTCTTTTCCCCTGCATTTAATATATTGATATAAAACAAAATCGAAAAAGAGAATCAGGGAGGCGCATGAAAAAGCTGAGTATACTTTTCATTGTCCTGCTTTTTGCAGGGGGATGTTCAGAGGATGACAAGACAATAGATTTCGAGATTTCCAGCCTGTTTCAGGTGGAGCAGAGCACTCGTATGTTCTCTGTGGAGAGGGAGATATCAAAGGCATCCCTTGGCGATGACTTCGCAGACAGAGAAGAGGATCTCACAAAGATCGATATTCGCAAGCTGACATTCAAGCTGGAATCATGGGCAGATCCATCGGGTCTTGAGCTTTGCGAGGTTAAAATAGGCAGAGTTTCCGACTCAATGCTGACCACCATCGGTGTAATCGAAGAGCTTGATCTGGAGAGCTATGTAGGCGGCGGACAGGCCCTGATGGACATGGAGAACGAGGACTATCTCGAGGAGCTGTTACTCGACCTTGACGATAGTTTCCTGCTCGCCATAGAGGGAGAGGCCTCCGGCGTGCCGCTGGACTTCACTGTCCGCATTATCGCCGATATTGTCGGAGAATACTGATAGAGCCCCTTTGACTCCGCTCCCCCTTCGAGAACCTCAGGGCAAGCCTTCGACTCCGCTCCCCCTTCACCTATGCACTGGCGATTCTATATATTACGAAGGGAGCGATAGAGAAGAAGTGATGGTTTGTTTTTGGTATAATAGATTTTTGATAAGGACAATGAACACATGACATTTGTATTGGACTGTGAATCTGGTGAAATTGCACTCTCGTCGATAGCAAAAGGTTATAGTTGCTCCATGAATACACTTGAAGAAGCTTTGCTTTCGTATGATGTTGAAATGAAATACGAAGAGTATAAACTAAAACATCCATCTCCATACGAGTTAACCCACTACAAAGTCATCAGAGATTTGATTGGACAGCATGATGCTCTGAAAAGTGTGTGTTGGTTTCACGGCACAAGAACATCGCCCGATAACAACTTCTCTGATGGTATTCTACCTCTTAATCTGTCGCTCGAAAAAGTGTGGGATATGTTGTTGCAGTTAGCACCTGATTGTTTTGTAGCAGACAAATTATTTGAGATGTACAAAAATGAAGTGCCTAATAGGCTATATAAACTTCGAACGAAAAACTGTTCTCACTGGGGGCCATATGCTATTATGGTTCGGGACGTTGCATTTCATGCCACTGAGTTGGGACAGCACGACTATTTGAGAACATCTGAGTTAGTTGAGGATATATGTAATGCCTATCAAGCAAGCTATGGTGAGGCCCTACATAGTTATTATGATCAAGTTCTGCAGCCAAAATTGATAAAGTTTCAAAGTTCAAAACGCATTGACCTACATTGCATTAATACTGCTTTAGGATATTGCTATACATATGTTCGCGGAATTGCACCTGATGAAGGGGCAATTACAGTTCTCGACAATGAGGGAAGCGTAATTACTCAAGAACAAATAATGCTAATTGAAACGTTTGAACATCTTAAAAAATAAAAAATCGTACCCCTTCAGGGCGCATGGGAATTAGAATTAGGATTCACAGGATTTGAGGATTTACAGGATAAGGGGTAAAAATCTTAAAAATCGCCCAATCTGTCTTCAATCTTATAATCTTGAAAATCCTGATTCGGACATTCTTGTTTCCTATTTGTCCTGAAAAGTGAAGCCGATTATCACGAAGTCATTCGACCTACGGCGTTGGCGAATTTGATAGTGTTTCCGTACCCTTCGAGAGCCTCAGGGTACGATGACTACCGAATCAAAACCGCCTTCCCATCAATAACAACGTCCCCCACAACCGCGCGTAAAATATAGACACCGCTTGCCACATCATCCCCTGCACTCCAAAGGCGTGATGTGCCGAGGTCTGCAACCATGCGCCCCTTCGTGTCGTGGATGGTGACGGTGGCATTTTTGGGGGCTGTGATGTGAAGGGCGGAGTTGAAGGGGTTGGGGTGGGATGAAATTGAGAGAGCTGCCGGAATATTGGGTGCAGACGTGATGCCCGCCATACCACTGAAGATGTAGAACTCAGAGAGTGTATTGCTGCCTGTGGAAAGGGAGGAGAATGCTTCAGGATTGTCTGGAACTGCGTCCTGTGCAGGGTAATATGTCTCTCCGTACCAGTCTAGTGCCGTGGTGTAAAGGACAACAGCAAGGGAATCTGTGTAGTCTATCTCGGATTTTGGTATTCGCAGCTCCATGAAACCGCCGCCGGGATTGAGGGAAGCCTCTCCCCCGAAATCTACAATAGACTGCCTGTCCCTGCCGAATTCATCGCCTGTCCATTCCAGCATCCTCTCGCCTGCGCTCAGCCAGCCCCAGTCGGCAAAGGCATAGACGCTCCCTGCAAACTGATAGTCGATGCCCCGGGTGAATGTCACCTTGTTGTTGAAGGCATCACGGCTGTAGGGCGGTGTTCCTGTGAAACCGCCGGGTTTTGTATCTATGGCAAGGCAATATGCCCTGTGCCCGCCGTATGTGTCATAGGTTGGCCAGCCGAAATAGATATGATCGCCCTCATCATAGACATAGAGCAGTGTCAGCTCCAGCCACTCCTCTTCAAAGTCATTGGCATCCTCCGTTGCAACGGGTATGCCCGTCCAGTCGCTGCGTCTGCCGTCCATGACCATTTCCGAGCCTTTCAGGTAGTAATAGAAACGCTGTTCCCTGCCATCCTCGTCCTCAATGTCTGTGCGATAAAGCTCAGTAAATTCAGGTATCTCGTGTGTAAGAGAGGTACCTGCTTCAAGGTCGCCGTCTGTGTACCAGTATCCGGATCCGTTCACCCTTGCATGTCCCCAGAGATAGCCCTCTGAATCGTTGTTTGGAGTGAAGACAGGGTCTGTCTCGTCATAGCCTGCATAGCCGTTGATTGCTGCCTCGAAGGGTGTGTAATCTACTTCAAGTGGGGATGTCATCAAATCGGGGCTTGTCCTTGGCAGGACCATCGCAGGATCGCCAAAGCCGATGAATTCATAGAGGCAATAGATATTCTCTTCCAACCCCATATGCTCTTCCTCGATGTAGCGTTCCTGTGTTGTGATCATAAGCTCGCCCATCTCCGGCGGTCTTGTATTGTAGGTCTCGACAAGGTAATATCCCATTGCTGCGATCTCTTCCTCTGTCTCTATCATCAGCTGAGCATCGTCAAAATAGTATGTGGGGGTACCGGAAGAGGTTCGGGTTGCGCTGAACAGGGCGATTGCTCCGCCTGGTGCGTACATCATTGCCTCGGCATATGTGAATTCCTCTGTTATCTCGTGAATCAGCTCATCGTCATAGAGACCGTTCAGACATACCCCTGCGAAATGTATGGGAGAGAAGGAAGATGGCGGAATGCCGGTCAATTCCTCTGTGCCGAATACACCGCCATCATCAAAGGAGAGGGCAAAGCCGTCACCGTGGCCCATCTCGTATATGAAGCCATATTCGCCGGAGGCCCAGGCCTCCGCAAAGTCGTCAAAGGTGAAGCCACCCCTTGTCACGAAGGACTTCTCCACATCAAAGCCCATCACGTGGCCATCGTTTATGATGTGATTGGGCGTCATTTCGTCGTCGAAATAGATATTGTCGAAGGGCTTGCCGCCTGCAAAGAAGATATTGCCAAGATCGGCGGCACGAACAGATAAATCGTAGTTCTCAAAGCGCGGACACATGGTGCTTGCATCGCATGGGGATTCGGCTGGGATACGCATCACTGCATAGTCGGGAACGAGGTCGAAATCCGGCGATGCATATAGAAAGTCCGAAGGCATGAAGTCGTCATAGTAGTAGTCATAGCCGAAATTGGCGTAGAATGACGGCGGAATATTGGGCGAATCGCCGAGGAGGGTAACTGAGCGGAGATTGGGATGTGCATCTGTATCCTGAAGGAAGGCGACTATTCGCAATGCCCTGTCCTCGTCATAGGAGGTGAACATATCCGATGGCAGCTCATGGCCCTCGATGCGATAGCGCAGATCGTCTGTAGGCACTGCCGGCTCATATGATGCGATTATCGAATCGACGGACACGAACACAGAAGGGATATCCCGTCTTATGTGCATATCGACAAGAATGCGGGCGGATGACTGTGTGTCCCACTCGCCAATGACAATATTCTCGGCATCTGTATCGAGTGTTCGCAGAGCTCTATTTAAAGGCTTTGGTCGCATCTCGTAGTATACACGCAGCCTTGCCCTTTCCATTAAAATGGCGGACTTTCTCACAGGATTATACAGCAGTGGGCTGAGATTGGCTATGGCCACTCCTCCATTTCTACCGGAGCCGCCCCAAGCAGATACCGGACAAGCGGGATAGAGTGCGTCTTTGTCATATACATCAGCCTTTTCGTATTTCGGCTTTACTCCGCGATATTCCGGTGAGCGCGGCAGTTGCTCTGGTTTCGGCACAATATCGAAATCTCCGACAAGCCTTGCATAGCTGGCATCAAGAAGCTCGACACCCTTTATCCTGATTCCCTTAGGCAGGCTGCGCTTGATATTGACCGATGGTATCTGGGGATGACCCGGCGGAGTGCGGGACTCCAGACCCTCTATGCCGATATAGTCGGTTTCCGCTACCACACCTGAATAGAGAAAAGGCTCGGTCTCCAGTGTCCATTCTATATCGATGTAACTGGTGGTTCTTTCACCCTCGAGCATTAGAATGTCAGGCTGTCCGCCAAATGGTAAAATCTCGATGGCAGTACCGCCGAAAAGAACGCTACATATCAAAATCACGACTAAAAAAGATGACCCTCTCATAATCCTCCAGAATAAGTTTAGCGCATCCTGTATAGATACCCATATACATAATAGCTTTTTTTGGAGGGAATGGAAAATGAAAAGGGCGGATCGTGTAACAATTATTTATATAGAAGAGCAGGATAGGTTGCAGCTTTCTGAATGATGGAATTGATAGCAGGCACTGTTTACAATGGAAGGGACGAAGACCCATGATCTATTATGTATTCAGTCACGATTCACCGTAGTTGTTGAATTCCACAGATCGATATTCTTTACGAAAAGCTGCTGTTTTAAAAAGCACCCCCTTCGGAGGTGCTTTCCGATCTATGTAGTGCATTACTATTCCGCAAGTTTACTTAGTATTTCCTCCGCGGCAAGGACATTGAGGCTGGCGGCAGGATAGAAGGACTGCCAGGGCTGAGCGGAATATGATAGCCTTGCCATATCCCCTGCTGTTGCGCCCAGCTGTATGGCAAGTGTGATGAGGTCTATGCGATCTGTAACCGGCTCCTCAGATACAACCTGACCACCGATGATCCTACCGGCGTCCCTTTGGGCAACAAGCTTGACGTGTATCTCCTTTGCACCAGGCATTATTGGAAATTTCGAAGTAAGCGTTGAATATCCCGCCACTGTCTCTATTCCCTGTCTGTTTGCCATAGCCTCGTTAAGGCCTGTGCCCCCTGCAAAGAATTTCCCTACCTTAGTAGCTGCGCCGTTATAGAAACCAGGATATTCCCTGTTCTGGCCCATGAGATTGAAGCCGAGAACCTTGGCCATCGGCACTGCATTGGTAGCCAGCTTGCCGGATATGGGTTTGCCTGTTATCCCGCTTTCGAACTGAACACAGTCGCCTACAGCAAATACATCCTTTTGTGAGGTCTCCATTCTCCTATTGACGATAATGCCATCAGTGCCCAGCTCAATGCCAGTGCCGTGTGTAAGCTCAACATTCGGACGCATCCCTGCTGCAAAGATGACAATACCGCGAAACTCCTCCTCCATGCTGCAGTTATCGTAGTTTCCGAAGTTTATCCTGTCACCATTGTCAAGGTGAATCTCCTCAACAAGTCCCTGACCGGCAAGCTCTGTCACCTTTGCCCCAAAGTGGAGGTCTATGCCCTCCCTGATAAGCTCTTCCTGGGGTTTCTCGACCATTTCCCTGTCGAGCATATTCGGCAGTATATGCCCTGCCATATCGACAATATCCACATTGAGGCCACGAACCCTCAGAGACTGGGCAAGCTCCACACCGATTGCACCTGCTCCAACAACCACTGCATGCTTTGCGCCTCTATCGATAAGCCCTGCAAGGGTCTTCATGTCTTCCTCTGTCTTGAATGTGCGCACCCCTGAAAGCTCCCTGCCGGGTATGTCGGGGACAAATGGCCGTGCACCTGTGGCTATCACCAGCTTTCCGAATTCAATCTTTCTTCCGTCACCAAGCGTCAGACATTTGCCCTGTATGTTCAGTTCCTTGACTGTGCCACGGATAAGTGTAGCGCCTGCCTCAATCACAAGGCTGTCCTTTTTCAAGGTCTTCTCCGGTGTCAACATACCCTCAATGGCATAAGGCATGGCACAGTATATCATGCTGTGGTCCTCCGGTCTTATAACAGCCATCTTCATACTCTTCCCTAGCATTTTCGAGAGTGTTATCCCTGCCGGTCCGCCGCCGATTACAATCAGATCGTACATATCCTTTCTTCCCTCCTCTATAGCAATTATCACTCAAATGAGCATATGCCCATTTGGCGACAAAAGTATAAGGGTACTGATTTTTGTCAAGCAATAAATAACTGATATTCCTCATATTTCAAGGCAGTGACAAATCGGAAATGGCATTTATTTAGAGTAGCCACTGAAGAAATTGATTGATATAAAAACTTATAGAATATATATTATATTTGTTATCGATAAACTCTTGAAAAAGGAGAAGATATGAAAAAGGTCTTTCTGATTGTTTTGGTGCTCGGCCTTGTGGCAGTATCATTTGCAAAGAAACCCGGCGGAGCGAGTATACAGTTCGGCTATATGCTCTCCAATGTTGAGGCTGCAACAAAGACAGCCGAGAACATGGGTCTGGATGTAGATGCCACAAATGAGCTCAACCTCGACCTCAATGGCTGGGTTGTGATGAATCAATTCATGCGCATGGGCGGAGGTATCTCAGGTGGCTATTTCGACACCAAAGGGGAATCAGATCCTGAGCTTATTGAGGACGATGAGTCCGGCGTCGGCTTTGCCGATGCAAGGCTGCTGTTACTCCCTGAGGTTCACATGGACTTTGGACCGATCAATATTTCAGGCGGCGTTGGCGTAGGCGGCGGAACAATAATCACATGGGTCAATGACTGGTCCGGCGACAATGATCAGGATATGTATGGCTATGCCTTCATCCGTCCGCAGCTTTCCTTTGGCTATGACTTCGGTCCTGTCGGTGTTCGTGTGACATCAGGCTATCATGCTCCGATAACCGCTGCAGAGGGTGAGTTCTGGTTCTACAATACAGAGATGGAAAAAGTCTCTGAACCCTTCGAGACGACAGAGATGTCGGGAATCTTCTTCGAGGCAGGTATTTTCTTCGGCGATCTGGGTATGAAAGAGTAGGTTTCGAGGTTCTTTTAGGTATTTAACGGGCGAGCATGACGCTTGCCCGTTTTTATTATCTCAGTTTGCTGTTCGCTGAAAAAAGATTCGAATCTATTTCTTCATAATTGTGAGGTTGGAGGAGTTGAATCCTTCCTCTTTTTCCTTGAAGACATCCTCGGGAAAGATATAGTCGAACTGGTAGAAGCTGCCGCCCTTTGCCGGAGTCATGAAGCGGATATCTGCAAAGCCCTTCGTTGTGATGCCAAGTCTGGTCAGTTCAAAGCCCTTTCTCTTTTCCTTCAGAACATTGAAGGCAGCCGGATTACCCGCTGCTTTTACCTGTTCGACATAGACATCGACCATTCTCTCATCTGGGACTTCCTTTATCGAAACCTCCGAGACAACAAGCATGCTCTTAGTCGGCATGTCGAGGTGAAGCTCCTTTGGCTCTATTGTGAGATTGGGGTCGTCCATAGCATTCATCAGCCTGCCCTTGAGGGTGTTGAAGATCTCTTTAGGTGCAAGCGTCCATCCCGCAGGGGCATGATAGGTGTAATCGCCGATCGTCCTCTGTGTTCCGATAAGTGTTGAGTCAATCTCAGAGGCAATTGCATCGGCTGCCTCTTCTTTTTTTTGACCGCATCCGACTAAGAGAATCAGGATAAATGCAGCTATAGCGATTTTTTTCATGGTCTTTCCTTTCTTTTTCCTTAAAAATAGCGGATGTTATATCCTTTCCAAGTCATTAATTCAAAAAAAAGACTTCCCTTTGTCTTGTTATTGCCCAAAGTCTTAAACTTTACACCTTGCAATTATCATGGGAATTAATATATATTTACATTAAATGAAAGGGGAAAGAGCTGGACGAAATTATCCTCAATCTTGATGACGAGCCAAAGCTGAAGTCATCTGTATATCATCCATTCAGGTGGGGAATAGCCTTTATGTGGGCTGTTATCGGTCTTGTTCTCGGAGCGAGCCTGCCCTTTCTCGGAATACTGTTTCTGCTCAATCAGTATGAGCAGAGGCTGCCGGATATAACCACCCTTGAGGACATAGAATTCCCCCTTGCTACAGAGGTCTATTCCCGTGACGGAGTAAAGCTGGCGGAATTCGCCTCAGAGAGGCGCATCTGGGTTTCTCTCGATGAGGTTTCACCGAAGCTCATCCTGGCCTTGATGGCAGCTGAAGACAGGAGCTTCTACGACCACTGGGGTGTCTCCAGCAGGGGAATAATACGAGCCTTTTTCACAAATATCAAGGCCGGCAGCATTGTGCAGGGCGGAAGTACATTGACACAGCAGATGGCAAAGAATCTCTTCCTTACCCCGGAAAAGAAGTATGAACGAAAGATAATGGAGGCCCTGACAGCTATCCTGATAGAGCGCAGGTATGCAAAGGGCGAGATTCTCGAGATATACCTTAATCAGAACAATATGGGCTTCGGATGTTATGGTGTGGAGGCTGCAGCTCAGTACCATTTCGGAAAGGGTGCCAGTCAATTAAATGTGGACGAAGCAGCTTTCCTTGCCGGATTTCTCAAGGCCCCTTCCTACTATACAAGGAATATGGACAGAGCTATGGAGAGAAAGGATATCATCCTCGGTGTCATGAAAAATGAGGGAATCATCCCCCCAGACCAGGCAGACTCATTGCTTTCATGCAAGATGAATTTCCTCGAAAAGAAGCAGGAAAGGGGCTGGAAATACCCATACTTTGTTTCATATATCAGGCAATATCTGCTGGAGACAAGAGGGGAGGATTTCCTCTACAAGAGCGGCTCGCGAATATACACAACGCTCGACACGCGCATTCAGGACATCGCAGAGACAGCAGTCAGGAATAAGGTCAAAGCACTCAGGGATGCCAGATCCGGAAAGAAGGTTCAGGGGGCGGCCCTTGTTCTGGAACCCCAGACTGGCTTTATCTTCGCCATGGTTGGGGGATATGACTGGGAGGAATCACAGTTCAACAGGGCAACACAGGCCAAAAGGCAGCCGGGGAGTGCCTTCAAGCCCTTTGTGTATACTGCTGCAATCGACAATGGCTATCAGCCCTCGATGATGATAACAGACAAGGTCGATTCCTTCCCCGATGGAACGGGGGAATGGTATAAACCCGGCAACTATGACGGCAAGTATCTCGGAAAGATAACACTCAGACAGTCCCTGATGAAATCACGGAATCTCTCCACTATAAGACTTGCCAACAGGATAGGGATCAAGACCATTTCCCAGTATGCCAAAGCATTGGGCATTGAATCGACGGTGACACCATATCTGTCTTCGGCAATAGGGGCTTCAGAGGTGACCATGTTGGAGATCACAGGGGCATACTCGACCTTTGCCAATGGAGGATTCTACGCAACACCATCGGGCGTTGTACGTATTGAGGACAGGGATGGCAATGTTTTATTCCGTTCAATACCGAGCCTCAGAGAGGGCATATCCGCAGGTGTGGCATATGTCATGGTGGACATGATGAAATCGGTTATGGAGCTTTCGCCCTATTATGGAGCAGGCACAGGCTATGGAGCGAGAAGTCGAGGCTTCACCAGAGTCTGCGCCGGCAAGACAGGCACAACAAATGACTATTCAGATGCATGGTTCATCGGGTTCACACCACAGCTCTGCGCTTCAGTCTGGGTGGGCTATGACAATGTTGTATCCCTCGGCAAAGGCCAGTCAGGCTCAACAGCAGCACTTCCCATCTGGACAGATATCATGAAGGGTGCATATGAGGACGAGGTGCTTGCAGCGAGCGACTCCACCTTCGAGATACCCGAGATGGAGGTGATCTTCATGGACATCTGCCCCGGCTATGGATATCCATATACCAACCAGTGTCCCAAGCCGCGCAGGGAGGTTTTCTTACTTAAGAACCCCATCCCTGTCAAGGGTCACGACGACGACACAACAAAATATATCTTCTCAACAGATATAGATAAGCTCCCCCCACCCTCCGAGGACATAGATGTATATCCGGTTCAGGAGCCATCGCGCCCGAAGCCACAGCCGGGGAAACCGGGATTATAGTTCACGCCCCGGATTTTTCATTCTCCTTTTCCGGCAATCGCCTCGAGGACGTCATCGTATTGTTCAACTATATTCCGCCAGTCAAAGGGTGAAACAAGGCTGCTTACATCGCGCCTTGCTTCGGGATTTTCTATCAGGTATTCGAGTTTTGCTGCCATCTCGTCGAGATCATCGTAGAATAGATCAGGGTTGTCTTCTATGCGGTAGATCTCAGGAAATGCCAGCCTCCTGGGAAGGAGAGGATGCACACCTGCATATACGGCCTCAGCTGTGGAGATGCCGAAGAAATCCTGCTTTGTTGTCACAGGCAGTATATCCGACTCTGTCAGCGCAGCGAAATATTCCTTCCTGTCTTTCTGATAACCCCAGCGGATAATCCTCTCCCCGAAACGCGCCTTGATTTTCTCGAACTCTATGGGATAGTTCCGGAAATTTTCGCCGATAATGTTGATGTTGTAGTCCAGATGGCTGGTTTTCTGGAGTATCTCGAGGAAGTCGCCGGGGTTTTTATCGTATTCCCATCGATGATTCCACAGAAGAACGGGCTTGCAGTGCTTTTTGCTGCCTGTAATCTCTGCCAGTGGCAGACCAAGATAAAGAACATCGCTCTTGCTTCGTATATCTTCGCATATCCATTCCGGTCTCTCGTCCGGGTAATGCTTGAAAAAGGAGGGTATCGCTCCGATGAAGCTCTCCAGATGATATTTTGAGTTGAAAAGACACCTGTCTGCAGCCAGGGCACTTTTTATGTTGATCATCCCGTATGTGCGGAATCGAGCCGCTGTGATGTCTCGATCTGTATCCTTCCACGGATATGTTATCTGATTTTCGTGGAAATATATTGCCTTGGGGACATCGAAAAGCCCGGAAGTAAGAATGAAATTCGGCAGATCAAGCATATCAGATGCAAGGATGAGATCCGGCGGTTCTATGAACTTTCTCCGAAATCTTCGACCAAGGACAAGGCCACCACCCTGCATTCTCCATTTCCACCATCTGCCGGGAAGAGACAGTATTTCTATGTTGTGGCGGCTGTTCCTTTTCAGACCCTCCGCCCATAGTCTGTGTGATCCTGTGAGATAGGGCTCTATAAGTAAAATTCTCAAGATAATATTCTCTTAACTATTAATATAGTTTTGATATTTTAATAATCCACGACGGAACAGAAAAAACTATTCCTTTGACGTTGACATCCGATAACAAATATATAAATTTTTTTCTGTATACCCAGAGATAGTTAAAAAAAGAGATCTGGGTATCGGGCGGTTCTCTTGGTGGGCAGAAAAGGACAGATTCGCTATTCATGAATTATGATAGATTAACCAAAAAAGAGTTGATCGAAAGACTGAAGCGGCTTGAGGCGGCGCATGGCACAGATATATTCAAGCCGGTTGAGGATAGCCTTTGGTTTTCCGAAACCCTTGCCAGCATTGGAGATGCTGTCTGTACCACCGATGATAAAGGGAAAGTAACCTACCTTAACCCTACGGCAGAAGAGCTTACGGGCTGGGAAGACAAGGGTGCCAGGGGCAGGGATGTTGAGGAAATACTTGTTCTTAAAAACGAGCTGACAGGAAACAAGGCCTCCATGCCTGTCAAAGAGGTTCTCAAAACCGGCGAGAAAAAGGGGCTGGAAAATCATACCATTCTCATAGCCAGGGATGGCAGGCAAATCCCGATAGATGACTCTGCAGCTCCAATTATCGACAGTTCAGGGAAAATCACAGGTGTCGTTATGGTCTTCAGGGATGTCTCTGAGAAGAGATTGCAGAGGACGCAGTCTGAGCGGCTTGCCTCGATTATCAGCGGCTCTTCCGATGCCATAGTTTCGATGGGGCTGGACGGCACAATTGAGACATGGAACAAGGCCGCTGAGCAGATGTTTGGATATTCAGCGAAGGATATAATCGGAAAAAACGCAGCCCTTCTAACCGATGAACAGGGGCAAAGGGAACAGATTGGTGTAATTCAGGATGTGGCTGCAGGCAGGGAATATGAGCATTTTGAGACCACAGGTCTTAGAAAAGACGGTGAGCTCGTACATCTTTCGATGACAGTCTCCGCAGTAAGGAATCCCCTTGGAGAGATCAGGGGACTATCCGTAATAGCACGTAATATCACAACACAGAAAAGGGCGCTGGAGAGTCTAAGGGTTGAAAGGGAGAAGTATCAGCAGGTATTCGACTCCACAGAGGAAGCTATCTTTGTCATAAAGGATGGACTTTTCTATCAGATCAACGAAAGCGGTCTTCGGATGTTCGAGGTTGATGAAGAGGAAATTATCGGCAAGACACCCATAGACTTCTCCCCTGAGTTCCAGCCAGACGGGAAACCCTCGCAGGATGCTGCAATGATACGTATAGAGGCCGCAGCATTGGGAAAACCTCAGAAATTCCCCTGGACGCACAGGACAAAAAATGGCAGGGACTTCCGTACTGAGATAGTGCTGAACCGCTTCGAAATTGCAGGTCAGGCATTTCTGCAGGCCTTTGTCAGGGATATTACTGCCAGAGAAAGGGCGGAAAAGGCCAGGGAAGAGGCGCGCAGGTTCACCAGGGATGTTCTTCAGTTTATACCTTCACCTGTATATGTAGTCGATGTTGGCGGCAAGTTCGCCTTTAAGAATAATGCCTTTGATATTCTATTCCCCGAGGAAAAAGGGCTCCCAAAAGTCCTCACAGATCTAATCGGAGAGACAGATTACCGTCAAAGTGGACGGGTTATCCCACGGGAAGGCTTTATACCCATTGAGGGCAGAGAGGATGCATATTTTCTTGTTACAGAAGGTGTTCTCGAGGGAGAGAGCAGGCTGAGAATAGGCTTTTTGACCGATCTGACAGAGATGAAACGCTCCGAGAAGCTCATCGCAGAGAGGGAGGCAAGGCTCAAGGCGATCATTGAGAGCATGCCGATTATGGTCGACGCCTTTGACGAAGAGGGCAGACCCCTTGTCTGGAACAGAGAGTGCGAAAGGGTTACAGGCTATACACGGCAGGAGATGATAGGCAATCCCGACGCCCTTGGGATGATATACCCGGAGAAGTCAGATCTGCAAGCGCGGCTGTCGAAGATGGAACATGATGGCTTCAGCTTCAGAAACTGGGAATGGCAGCTCCGCTCCAAAGACGGCCAGAACAAGACAGTGCTCTTCTCAAACCTTTCTGATGAATATCCCATAGAAGGCTGGCACACCTGGGCTGTGGGCATAGATATCACCGATTTAAAGGCCGCTGAGACAAGGCTGCTTAAATCCGAAAAGAAATACAAAGCTCTCTTTACTCGGATGATAAGCGGATACGCACTCCATAAGCCAATAAGAGATGATAGCGGCAATCTTTCTGACTATATCTTCGAGGAGGCCAACCCTGCCCTGTTCAGCCTTCTGGAAATTCCTGAAAGCCATCTTGAAGGAAACAGGGCATCGGAACTATTTGTTGTTCCGCCCTTCCTGGAATACTATAATGCCCTTGTCAAGACAGGACAACCTGTTGAGTTCGAGACTTTCTACTATGCAACAGGCAGATGGCTTTCTGTCAATGCCTTTATGATTGACGACATCAATTTTGCTGTTGTCATCGATGACATTACACAGCGGAAGCAGGCAGAAGAGGCCCTGGAGAGGAGCAGCTATACCCTTCAGCAGATAACCGCAACCTCACCGACAGTGATATACATCAGAAATCTGAGAGATGGAAGCACAAAATTCCAAAACAGACATATAGCCGAGAACCTCGGCTACTCAGTGGCAGAGATAGAGATGAAGGGCGATTCCCTTCTCGATGAGCTAATTTATGACGGGGATCGGTCTGTTATTGAGAGCATGCACGAGAAGCTCAGAAGCAGCTATGAGAATAAAGCAGTAGACTATGAATATCGTGTCGTGGACAGAAAGGGAGATATACGCTGGCTTGGGGTCAGGGAGGTTGTCTATTCCCGGGATGATGACTATGAACCTCAGGAAATCCTCGGCCTCATAGACGACATCACCCAACGCAAGGACGAAGAGGGCAGGCTGAGACTGTCGGAGGAGAGACTGGCACTTGCTACAGAGGGTACGGGCATCGCCATCTGGGACTACGATGTCCCAAAGGACTTCCTTCAGTGGGACGACGGCATGTTCAGGCTCTTCGGTGTTGAGAAAAGGGACTTCCACAACTCCTTCGACGATTGGAGCAAATGCGTCCTTCCCGAGGCTTTGCCGCTGGCATTGAGGGATTTCCAGGCGGCCCTGGCAGGGGAGAGGGATTTCTATATCGAATTTCCCATTGTCCGCAGGGACGGGGTCAGGCATCTTGCAGGGGCGGCAACAGTCATAAGGGACGAGGCAGGAAATCCACAGAGGGTTATCGGTGTCAACTACGACATCACAGAGCGCAAGATGTCCGAGGCCGCCATCCGTGAGAGCGAAATCAGATACAGAACCCTTTTCGAGACTATGGTACAGGGAATATCATATCACGATGAAAGCGGCAGACTGCTGTCTGTGAACCCTGCTGCTGAGAGAATTCTCGGCGAAAGCTACCATGAGCTGCTGGGAAGGCAGCTATTCAGCGATAAGGCAAAGTTGCTGTCAGAGGACGGTTCTCCATTCCCAAGGGAAAATCTGCCCGGCAGCATTGCACTGAGAACAGGCGAGAAGGTCGGCCCCGTTCTCTTCGGTGTTGAGAACACGAGGGATGGCAAGCTCAGATGGCTGAATGTAACTGCAATACCTCTCAAGAGAAAGCGCGATAATACAATCTATGAGATGTATGTCACATTCCAGGACATGACAGAATTCAAGAACTATGAGTTCCAGCTCCGCCGCCTCTTGAGAGCAGTTGAGCAGTCGATTGACGGATTCTGCATTCTCGACAATGACTGGAGAATGGATTTTGTCAACCACTCATTCGCTGCGATGTACGGCATACCCGTGGACGAGATGAAGAATCAGCCCTTCACCTCCCTGCTGCCAACAAATGATCTTCTCAATCAGTTCAGGGACAAGTTGCTCAGGGAAACCGCCTATCAGACAGAGATTGAGCACAGACGGCATTCAGGGGAGAGATTCCCGACATTGACGAGCATATCCAGAATTACAGACAAGAAGGGCAGACCTGAAGGTTACATCTGTCTTGTACGTGATCTTTCAGAGATTAAACAGATCGAGAACGAGAACGAGAGAATACAGAATCAGTTACTCAGAAGCCAGAAAATGGAGACAATCGGTACGCTGGCAGGGGGCATAGCCCATGACTTCAACAATATTCTCACCCCAATACTCGGCTTTGTTGAGCTGTGCCTTCTTGATGTAGAGAAGGATACACTACTTTATTCCAACTTCATGCACATTCGCAAGGGTGCACTCAGGGCCAAGGATCTTGTTAAACAGATACTCACCTTCTCAAGGCATACAGAGCAGGAAAGGCGATATATCAAGCTCGACATGATTGTCCGAGAAGCACTCAAGCTCCTCGCATCCTCCCTGCCTTCTACAATAGAGATAAGGAGCAGCATCTCCCGTGACTGCTGCACCATATTCGGCGATCCGACACAGATGCATCAGGTATTGATGAACCTGTGCACCAATGCCTTCCAGGCCATGGAAGAAAGAACGGGTCTTCTCGAGGTCGGTCTGGAGAAGGTCAAAGTAGATCAGATGATGCTCGAGAAACATCCTGTCATGAAAAGGGGCGAATACAATCTCCTGACAGTTACAGACAACGGCAAGGGCATGGATGAGAAGACAAGGGAGAGGATATTTGAGCCATTCTTCACCACAAAGGGTGTAGGTGAGGGAACAGGACTCGGTCTTTCGGTTGTACACGGTATAATCACCAATCATGATGGCTATATCTTTGTAAGAAGCGAAGAGGGAAAGGGCACAACCTTCGAGCTATACCTGCCCTGCAGAAAGGAAGAGGCTGAAGGTAGAAAGGATACCGACCTTATGATACCAGAGGGTAATGAAGTTTTGATGGTCATCGATGATGAGGTGGACATCCTGCAGATGACGAAGCTTATATTGCAGCGTTTCGGCTACGATGTCCGTACATTCCAGTCATCGGAGGATGCCCTTCGTGCCTTCCAGCAAAGCCCCAATGAATACGACCTGATAATAACAGACCAGACAATGCCAAGGATGACAGGCTCCAAGCTGGCAAGCAGCATATCAAAGGTCGCCCCCCATTTGCCCATAATCCTGATAACAGGCTACAGCGAGACGATCAATATAGAGAACAAGGACAGATACGGCGTATCGGAACTTCTTTTCAAGCCCCTTGACTACACCAAGTTCGGACAGGTCATTCGCAGGCTTCTCGATGGAGGAAAATGAGATTGATATTAATTTTTGTAGTGATGCTATCCATGTTCGGCGATGGTCTGGACAGGGCTTTCATATCCCTTTCAATGCCCGGGATTGGCTATCAGATTATCGAAGGTGGCAATCATACAGTCCCGCCGGGCAGCGAAATCCACATCTCGGCACGTACAACCAAGAGGGGGGCTGTTTACGGTCGGGACATTACCCTCATACTCGACAAGGACGGAAGGGAATATCTCTTTCCAGCAAAGAGGATGGAGCACGGTTCTGTTTTCTTCACATGGTCGCTGGATTCTATACCCGCTTTTGATAAAGCTCGATTACTGCTCACCAATCACAGTGATAGTGTCATTTCAGAGCTTGCGTTGGGGGCATTCAGCGCAACTGTCGACAGTGCAATGGGCTTAATGGATCAGAGGGGGCTTTTTCCATTTGAACAGACCATAACCCTTGGCGAGATACAAGAGGTGGGTGGAGCTGTACCTGTTGTTTTCACCCTTGTCAATAAATCCGACAGGGAACAGTTGATAAGGAGTATCCGTGCCACCTGCGGCTGTACCAGCATTTTTACCTGGAATGAGGGTATTGAACCGAACTCATACTATCACATATACACCTTTTTTGACCCAAGGAAATACGGAGGTCAGTCCATCGAGAAGAAGGTCGCGCTCACATTCGACCACGACAGAGTTCTGATTCTTTCATATACCGCCGATGTCAAATAGGATCTTCACTCCTTTTAACTGCCGAAATCTGTTACCATTTCCAGATTTGAATATCTTGAGCGTTTTCTTGCTTAAAAAAAAAGAAATCGGTCAGGGGAACCGATTTCTTCTGTCATTCCATCTAAGGAGCCAAAGGGAATGACTATCTATGTAAAAACGGCGCAACCGGCCCTAAAGGTTTAAGGAAGGGGAGAGTCGCCGGCCACAGCCGCAGGAGGAGTTTACGATATATTCGCAGCTTCCAGCCAATCTGACATCGGGAAGATGGAGTCGAGTCTCTTTCTCATCCTCTCCTTCTCATTACGGGAAACACTGCCAATCTTCGTTGAATTCATCCTTGTGGGACGATATACCTCGTCGATGTCGAAACTTGCTCTGTGCTCTCTATCCATGATTCTGGTTCTTTTGTTGGAGTAGATCATCACGACCTCCTTTGCTTTGTTCTGCCTTTCGTCTGTTATATAGCACAAGGCGTGCCAAAGAATGATGCGCGGGTGTATGTGTATGAAAATATGTAAGTTACAGCGACGAGACTGCTCAATCAGGTGCGGGTCAAATTGCTTTCGCACCATTTTTGTCGGAATGGCATGTAAAAGGTGCACAGGGCTTTGCCAAAATGGCAATATGGCTATTGAGATGCCAAAATGGCAATATGTCTAATATGCCAGTCTGTCCTTCCACCAGCGATCAAGCTCATTCAGCTGATTCTCTGTTAGTCCCTCGGGCCTGAAGCCTGCAGAGAGGCATTTGAGGTAAATGCCTGCGCATTTCTCGACCATATGGAGAAGGTCAAAGGCCCCTTCTATTGTCTCACCGACTGCAAGGGCACCGTGGAAGGGCCAGATAACAACCCTGTGGCTCTCAAGGGATTCAATTGTCCTTTTGGCAAGCTCCATAGTTCCGGGCATGGCATATGGCGGGAAGCCTATGCCGTCCGAAAGGAAAATCCTGAGCTCAGGATGAAGTCCAAAGAGTATATTGTTGAGCCTTTCCTCGGTAATACCCGGCATATGTGTCAGTGCTATGATATTCGGAGGATGGGAGTGCATTACCACCTTCATATCTGTCTGGAGGAGGGATTCGTGTATCTTTGCATGGGAAACCCACTCCGATGTCGGTTTCGACTGCTCATCCGGAGAATGGACTATCTGCCAACCCTTGTCAGTCCCCTCCAGGAAGACAACGGTTCCCTCAGGGTTAAGGGATGAATCGCGAAATCGGGAACCCGATATTGTGGAAAGGAATGTGAGCCCCTTCAGACCTTCGGAAATCTTCGCCGGCAAAATTCTTGTTGTGTCCGGCTCCAAATTCATCTCGCCGAGATTAATGCTTATATTTCCACCATTGCCCTCTGCCCATCCGAGATTCCAGACATAGCCCGAAACGCGTGAGAGCTCCTCAAGAACGGTGAGTGTCTTTGCTGGTAACATATCTCTCCTTTATCCACAGAAAAATTGCCTTTATCAGATTGGGAGCAATATCCGGCATATCCCGGCATTCCTTCCCGGAAATCACCGGGGTATTCAGGAGGTTCTGTCATTACCCCCTCACAGCAAATAATAGGCGAGAAGTCGAATAAAGCAAAGGAGAGTTTTTGCTTGCCTTTCTATATATAAAGTCACTATTTATTGTAAATGCCAGACAGGGAGAATTATGGATCTTTTCAGTTTCAATAAGAAGAAAAAGAAGGAAGAAACCCCACCCCCTCAGCCCAAGGGGCCGAAGGTCAACAATCAGAAGCATTACTCTGTTACAGAGTTGAATGAACTCGTGCTCAAGACAATAGAGACAAAATTCACAGGCGGAATCTGGCTGGAGGCTGAGATCAGGGATTTCAAGAATCATTCGTCGGGGCACTGGTACTATTCCCTTGTGGATGATTCATCAATGGTCGCAGGTGTCATGTGGCGTTTCAATGCCTCGAAGCAGACCTTCACCCCCCGGGATGGGCAGAAGGTGCTGCTACACGGAAGACCCACAATGTACACAAAGCGTGGTTCATATCAGTTTGCAGCGGACAAAATACTTCCCGTCGGCATCGGCACCAGGGCACTGGCCCTCAGAGATCTTAAGGAAAAGCTCCAGCAGGAAGGGCTGTTCGACGAGAGGCATAAAAAGCCACTGCCGAGATATCCATCAAGGATTGGTGTTGTCACATCCCAGACAGGGGCGGCCTTCAGGGATATCATGAATGTCCTGTCCAGAAGGGCACCCTATGTGGAGATCATACTCCGCCCGGCCATGGTTCAGGGCGACACAGCAGGGGCCGATATTGCAAGGGGCGTCGACAGTATGAACAGATATGGTCGTGTCGAGGTGATGATAGTCGGCAGGGGTGGTGGCTCAGAGGACGACCTCTGGTGCTTCAACGACGAGGGGCTTGCCCGTTCGATTTATCGCTCATCGATTCCTGTTATATCAGCAGTTGGGCACGAGATAGATAATCCTGTATCAGACCTTGTTGCAGACAAAAGAGCACCAACCCCTTCTGCAGGGGCAGAATTGGCAGTGGCAGATAAACTTGAGCTTCTGACAGCAATAAGGGAGCTCGATGCAAGGCTCTTCAAGGGCATGAGAAGGCATATTGAGAGAAAACGCGAAAGACTTTCCAGAATGACATCCCGATCGCTGCCCCAGATGCTCAGAAGGGGTATTGAGCAGAGATATCAGTCAATAGACCTTGCCCTTGCCCGTGCAAAGAGGTCCATGGACTCAAGAATGCGCATGACCACTCTCAGGCTGGAATCCCTCGGCAAGAGGTTGCACTCCGCATCTCCATACGGAATTCTGGAAAAGGGTTATTCCATCGTAACAACCAAGGACGGAGAGGTTGTCCGCTCCCATGCCCAGATAGACAAAGGAGAGCTTCTCGATATCCGCTTCGGCGAGGGCGGAGCAAAGGTAACTGTCGAATCTACAACGGTTTAATTTTGGGATTGATCTTTGTGTATTCCGTTGTTCTTTTATGCCTTGCCATCATGGGGGATACTTGCGTCTTTCCTTTGTAGACCTGACTTTGTGAAAAATTTTGCACAATAAAACCCTTGACATACGGGCATAGGCTCATTTACTTCTTTACAACCTTGGAATGATTACAAAGTAGGAATGAGTTGAAATTTAATCTAATTACAAACAAAGGGGACAAGATGAAAAAGGTCATTCTTCTTCTGGCGGCACTGATCATCATCACAGGCTGCTCTCAGGGCGAAAAGAAGGTCGAGGGAACCAATGCCGTGGCAGAGCCGAAAACAGAGCCGGCCACAAAGGATCCTGCTTCACCGCAGAACGCAGACATTGACGGCCAGCCACAGGCTGCAGGGGCTATTATGTTCACGGATCTCAAAGGCGAGCAGATAGATCTCAAGAACTTCGGTGGCAAGATGATGATATTGGACTTCTGGGCAACACACTGTCCACCCTGTAAACAGGAGATGCCTGTTTTCAATAAGCTCTACAAAGAATACAAGGACGATGGTCTTGTTATTGTTGCAGTCTCCCTCGACAGGGGCAGGGCTCAGGGCAATGTACAGCCCTTTGTCGATGATCTCGGTCTTGAGTTCCACATAGGATACCCCACCCGTGAGATAATGATGGAATGGGGCAGTGACATCAAGTACATACCGACAACATATATCATCGACGCCAATGGCAAGATTCACGAACGTGTGGTTGGAGGACAGCCTGAATCCTTCTGGAAGGGATACATAGATAAGCTTATACTCGAAACAGCTTAGAGAAAGGTGTAATTGTGGCAGGAAATATAGAAGTAAAGATCAAGAAGCTCGAAGGTCTTACCCTTGCCGGAATAGGCAAGAGCGGGCACTGGACAATGATGGATACAGTACCCCAGGTAGGCGGAGCAGGGGCGGCAACAACACCCTTTGAGATGCTCTACATGGCCCTCGGCGGCTGTCAGACAATGGATATTCTCTCCGTTCTTGCGAAAAAAAGGAACAAAGTGGATAGATACGAACTCAACATAACAGCCGAGAGAACAGACGAACACCCAAAAATCACCCCTGTAATCAACATGGAATTCGTCTTCTGGGGTGAAGTGAAAGAAAAGGATGTGGAGAGGGCGATACAGCTGTCCACAGACACCTATTGCGGAGTATCGGCAAGCCTCAGTGAAAACATCGAAGTGATCCGCACATACCGGATAAACCCCGAAGAATAGACCCATTACATCCCCCTATTATATATACCGCCCTGCGCAGTTTAGCCGGGGCGGTTTTTCTTTGACTTGGCGGCTTCTTTTGAATATGTTTAAGTACTATCACAAGGAGGAAAGATGTATCGTTTGATTTTGATTTTTGTACTTTGCCTGGGGCTTGTTCTAGGCGGTTCAGATGTTTCGGGAAATACCAATGACAGTTCAGATGACCCGGCACTGACTGAAACCGACAACACAAATTCCGACAACACCACTCAAAGCAACACAGAAAACAACAACTATGACAACACCAATACTGACAACACAGACAGCAACAACTATGACAACACCAATACAGCAACCGACTGGTCGAACACTGATAACACAAATGCCGATAATACATCAACCTATGACAACACAAACCCCAATGCCTCTGAGACCTTTATAAGTCCCATTGACGGCACTGAGGCAAAGATGCCCCAGAGAGACAAGAGCACAGCAGGGCAGCTCCTCAATGACGCAGACAAGACCAACTACGACAATACTGCCACCCCCAGCTCAATGCTCTCCAAGGCAGAGAAGGAAGAGCTTGAGAAGATCCGTGCAGCAGCGAGGGAGGCAGAGGAGGATGCACTGCTTTTCCTTGAGAAGAAAAAGGGCGAGAAAAGCTCCATAGACACAGCCATCGAGAAGTGGAACGCAGCAGGAATGGGCGAAGATCAGATACGTGCACAGTGGCTTAGCGTTAAAAAGCACATAGATGAAGGCGAAAGCGAAAAGGCTGTGGAAATAGCAATGGCCGCTATAGAGCAGGCCACAAATTCCAATCTCGAGGGCAGCGGAATGGCCCTGGCCTTCCATGCCATGGCAGAAGCTCAGCGGGCAAAGGGCGAGGACAAAAAGGCCGAGAGATATCAGATGTTTTCGGAGACAGCGGTAAAAAATATTGAGGACAAGGAAATCAGGAGAGAGATCGAAGGGCTTATTCAAAGATAATATCTTACTGATATATCTATATTTATACAAAAAGGTGGGGTTTTCCCACCTTTTTTTATTGCCCTGAGAATTTTCAGAACCTATACTAATTCATATGGGCTGTATCGCCGATTATGATCTAATGCATAAATTTTCATCGAAGGGGGCATGATGAAGCTTTTGGGGAAACTGATACTCATATCCGTTTTTTGTTCAGGTTTATATGCAAGCGAAATAGCATTATCTGTGGCAAGAAGCATCGCAGAAAGACACTGTGAGGTCTTCAATGTCGAAGGTAAGCTGGAGTCGGATATCCTTGTTGAGCCTGAGTCCGGCAGGGAGGTCGCTTGGCTTTTTCAGCTTGAGAAGGGGGGATTCATCATCGTTGCCAATGACGACCATCTGCCCCCTGTGCTTGGGTATTCCTTCGATAACCCCTTTGACAACTCACCCGACTGTCTGCCCACAAGGATTATTGCACAGAGAATACACAGACACCTGATCAACATAGACAGGCTCGACAACAGCTGGATACAGCAGAATCGCGATCTGTGGTTCCGTTATCTCGGTGGAGCAGTGATTTATTCCACTATGACTGTATATGGACCCCTTATCGCAACCCACTGGCATCAGAATCCCCCATACAATGACTACTGCCCGACAGATCCTGGCACAGGACATACATGTGTGGTCGGCTGTGTGGGCACTGCTATGGGTCAGCTTTTTAACTACTACCAATGGCCCGCCTCTGTTACCTTCACAGATGATGACTCCTACTGGGCGACAAGGACAACCCCCGATGTCTGGGTAGACGCCCCCTCTGCATCCATTGGGAGCATTAATTATAACGGAGGAAGCCCGACCCCGGACATGGCAGCAAGGATATCTAAGGCAGCCGGCGTCTCCGTTCAGATGGACTACGGTCCATATGCAAGCAGCGCATCCTGCTCCCCTTCGGACTTCATGCTCAAATGGCAGTATGCATATTGCCGGGAGATTGAGGCAGGCTCGGGCACATTCTACACAGATCTTGCAAACTCCATAATTGCCGGCGATCCTTCCCCAATGTCTATTTCCTACATGGACGGCGGCTACAGATATGGACACAAGATTCTCGTCGATGGCTACAATGATGCCACTTCAACATATCACACAAATTTCGGCTGGGGTGGTAGTGATGATGGATGGTATGTCCTATCCACAGGCCTGCCCGGCGACTACGACACAGTCGAGGATGCCATAGTCGATTTTCAGGTTCCCACCTTCTCGCGGCTGGAGGTTCCCACTGCCTATTCGAATATACAGGCCGCACTCGATGCTGCAATTGGGGGCGATACCGTTGTTGTCATGCCAGGTACATATTCCGGCTCGGGAAACAGGGATTTAGACTTCAACGGCAAATGGGTCTATTTGCGTGGCGAGGGCGGCTTTCAGAGCGTCACAATCAATCTCGGTGGACTTGGAAGATTCGTCCATTTCCAGGATGAAGAGACCCCGGGCGCAGTTGTGGATGGCTTCACCATTCAGAACGGAAACTCCGCTGAGGGCGGCGCAATTTTCATAGAGAACTTTTCATGTCCCTCAATTCGCAACTGTTACTTTGAGAGCAACAATGCCTCCAACTACGGTGGCGCAATCGGCATCCGCAATACCGGCTATCAATATCCAAGGATTGAGAACTGTGTATTTACCGACAACGATGCAGGCTGGAATGGCGGTGCTGTCAACGTCTCCTTTGGCAGGGCAATTCTGGTTAACAACACGATAACAGGGAACAATGCATATCACGGAGGTGGATTTGCAACCTGTGACCTGAGCAAGGTTGTTATCTTCAATACCATATTCTGGACCAATACAGCAGAGGATGCAGGTGCCGATATCTGGTTCTCTGACTATGGCTATGATCCCTGTACACTATATGTTGCCTATACGGACTTTAATCCCTCCAATTTCTCTATGGATCCCGGAGCAGGCACGCTCCTTGATGGTGGTGGAAACATCAATGTAAACCCCCTATTCCTGGAGTATAAGCGCACCGACGGCACATCCGACTGTGTGGATGCAGGCACTGGGATTCTTGCTGTCAGCCCCTTCGGGCTCAATCTTGAGGCCCCCACCGAGGACATTCTCGGATTCCCAAGACCGCAAGGTGTAAACTGGGACATGGGAGCATATGACTACACGGTGGCTGCCGGCATAGCAGACGATACAATGATCCCGGACGCCATTTCCCATGTATATCCAAATCCCTTCAATGGTGCTGTCAGAATCGATCTTTTGGAGAACTACAAGGCTGCAATATTTGACATCAGGGGCAATCTTGTGCATACCCTTTCCGGTGGCAGCAATATCTGGAATCCTGGAGAAAACATCTCCACAGGGGTCTATCTTATCAGAATAGATGAAGAAAGAACCATGCAAAGGTTGATTTACCTCAAATAGGGACAAATAAGATTCTATGATGGGGCATCCGCGGGGATGCCCTTTTTTTTGCCAAATATCTCCGATTATGGTTTAGATATACCAACACCAAAAATCATGGATAATATCAAAAATACTCTGGCGAATGCTGAAATGATTACGAAAAGAAGGGGTCTTTCGACCCCTTAAAGCTATCAGTGCTCGATCAATATAAGTATGGCATCACTGACACCCGGCGAAACAACATCTATTGTTGTGTGTAGAGGCAGGTAGCCATCCTTTGTAACCTCAACGCCCCTTCTGCCCGTTACCACCGAGTCATAGTCAAAGACACCGGATTCATCGGTTGTCTGGTATTCGTAGGCAGGGGTCAGAAGTCCTGTCTCCATCTCTATGAGTGCACCTTCCACCGGGTCTCCTTCTTCGTCCTGTACAATTCCTCTTACATAGCCGAAAACAGGCTCGTCTATCACGGTCAGAGGGATGTAAACATCAAGTGTATCCCTTGCGGGCATTCTTACGGAGAAGTCGAAGAGGCAAGAGCCTTCCCTGATTCCGTCAAATTCCAGACCTACTTCCGGATCGAATGTTATCTCTGCGAAATATTCACAGTGATGGGGCCAATATGTCTCCATCCACGGGGCATATTCAACCTCACTGTCGTGAGAGGTAGACCAGAGCGTAAGATCTACACGTGCTGTGGCGTCAATAGCAGTGTTTGCTGTGGCTGGCTCTGCAAGGACAGTGTCGGGGATCATGTCCCAGACATAGATATACGTAGTAGCATCCACAACGGTATCGGCTGTTACCTCAATAGAGGCGGGATATTCACTCGCCAAAACTGCCGTTGCCGTCATTGTGCCTTCATCCCATTCAATGGCGTCTCCGAGTACACGATACTCGAGCATCGGGTCTGTGACAATGGCGTCGTAGTTGTCGAATACTGTTACATCAAGGGTTACCGTCTCTCCCACTTCAAGGACAACAATCTCCGGGCTGACCTCAATGTCATCTGTGTATCTGTTATATGTTGCTGAGACCTCGAATATCTGCTCATCGCTGAGGAAACCATCAGTAACCTCAAGCCTTATGTGATATAGACCTGAGTCGAGGGCAGTCCACCGGGCTATATCGGATTCGGATATGAATCGTCCTCCATCTGCACTCCATTCGTATCTGAGGGCCTCACCTCTGTTGTATCGAATCTCAGGATCGATTACGAGTATCTCCTCAACAAATACCTCAAGCAGCGGCAATGGGTCAATCTCCAGTGTGTCCCTTGACCTGTCATAGACAATAATGTGAATTGTTGTGTCCTCGTGGAAGGGTGGCATGTCTGCTGATATTGTAAGGGGATATGTTCCGAACTCATCGGGTGGTGTCCAGTATGTTGTAGCCTCATCTATTGGAGAGAAGGAGCCTGCCGTGGATGACCATGTCAGCTCAGGGGTTCCGCCAACGGATGAAATGGCGGCAATAACCTCCACCGGCTCTCCAGGGATACCTGTGTCCGGTGAGTGGGTCACATGGCCGATGATAAGGGAGTCCACAGTTTCTGTCACGGATATACTTATAAACTGGGTATCTGCAATCACACCATCGAAGGCAACGGCTCCTATGTGAGCTGTAACATTATATGGCGGTGCCTCCCAGTACATTATCCTTCTCCCCGCCTCGTAATTGGTGATTGCTCCGCGATCTGTTATCCAGTCATAGTTGAGAGTATGCGGACCTGTATAGAGGGCGGTCATCTCGAATCGGACAGTATCGTATGAGAGGACATTATATGCCGAGGCTTCGTAGGATGTGATCTCTATTGTTCCCGGGTCTATGACGTCGAACCAGATGGTATCCATGTCCGAGAGAACTCCGTCCGTAACGGTGACCGTGACATAGTATCTGCCCGAATCAGGAGGGGTTTCCCATACTGCACAGGAAGAGTCCTCTGTAATCCAGCATACCTCTGCGCACCAGTAGAAGTCAAGGGTATCTTCGCCTGTATATTCAACGTCTGCACAGATCTGCATCTCCGAATTCACAAAAGGATTGCCGGAGGCAACGTATACATCATTGATATTCAGAGAATCAACGAGCTCTGTAACCTTAATTTCCACAAATGCTGTATCATAGAGGGAGTCATCGGTTGCAATGAACCAGACACGATAGTCGCCACCCCTCATTGGTGCAGTCCATCTTCCATGGGTGCCGTATGTATCGAGTATGCCATCGTCATATTCCCATGAATAGGAGACGCTACCGTCGCCTGTATAGAATATGTCCGCCTCGAGATTCACGTGCTCTCCCTCCAGGATGGAGTCTCTGTCTGTTGTGAACGAAACAATGAAAAGTGAGTCAACACTGATGTCCAGAACGCGAATGGAGTCCATCATTGTATCGGCGATTGCTCCATCTGTTGCCACGAGCCTTATCGGATATATGCCCTCCAAATCGGCTGTGAACCTTGCAGTGTCAGCACCTGTTGTGATTGAACCGCCTATGCTGTTCCACTGATATTCCAAGAGGCTGTCACCTGTATAGAAAACGTCCGAGTGAATAATTGACGTTCCGCCAAGACCGATGGAGCTTGGTGTCGGTATTATGCCGATGATAATCAGGCTGTCTTCGAGCTCGGGATAATAGTGAACCCTGACAGAGTCAATGTCATAGAGATCAGCTGCATCTACCTCCAGATAAACCCAGAATGACCCCCATTCCTCGCTGCCCGGTCTCCAGATAGCCGAAACGGTTGTTCCGGAAACAGTGCCACCGGATGCAGACCAATCGTAGTCGACCATGGCATCGCCTGTATAGTAGATCTCCGAGAATATAAGTGCAGATGGATGCTCGATGCTGCCATCATTGACTATTGAATCCGGTTCTGCAATCATGGAAGTGATCCAGAGTGTATCCTCAGGCGGAACATAGACACGGAAGGTCTCTTCAAGTGTATCGGCAAGTATACCATCGCTTGCAATTACACCAACCTTGATGCTTGTTGGGGCATTTGTTGCTCTGTAATGGGCCTCATTGCCGGAGCTTTCGATCATCCCCGCCGAGATATACCATTCCCAGTCAATGCTGTCTGTTCCGGTGTAGATGTATTCTGCAGTCAGGTCTGTCTCAAGGCCCACCCCTACACTCTCAGGAGAGAATACGATATCTGTGATTCGCAGGGTATGCATTACCTCCAGGCTCACCCTCTGGGAATCTACAAGAACTCCGTCTGTTACGCGCAGCGATAGACGATAGGTCCCAGGGGTTTCGGGTGTGACCCAGGTTACGGAGGAAGTATCCCCTATAATCGATCCACCGTCAATATTCCAGATATATTCCAGTGGATTGAGTCCGTTATAGTATACCTCAGAGGATATTATTGCAGTATCGAGAGTTCCTACCTCCGGCGGTGTCATGTGCATTGTCCTTATGTCGAGGGTATCTTCAAGGTCAATGTCGAGAACGCGAATATCTATAGTCGCAGTGTCGGATTTATCTCCGAAGGCTTCTGTGACAATCAGCATGACCCAGAATGTGCCGACAGAGTCCGGCGCGTAGAATGTAACATCCTCACCGTCTGTGATCGAGCCGGCCTCCACAAACCAGTCATAAAGGAGATGTGTTGCCCTGTTGTATTCGACCTCGGAATGTATGCCGATGCTTCCCCTTCTTGGAACAGAATCAGCATCTGCTTCCAGGGAGGTGATCTCAAGATGAACAGGGGGAATGGAATCGTAGACATTGAGCGTAATGTCGGCCATGTCTGATAGGTCGCCTGCTATGACCTGAGCGGTTATTGTGTAGTTTCCGGCATAGGCAGGGGCTGTCCATACTGCTGAGTCGGCAGCCTCTGCAAAGGACCCTGATCCTGCCCAGTTGAACTCAACAATATTCTCGCCGTCATATGTATAGAAGACCTTTATCACTGTCTGTGTCTCTGTGCGGAGGGTCTCAGCACTTGCAATAAGAGAATCAATCACAAGATAGTCATAGTAGCCGGAGCCTGCGGCGTCAACAAGGATATAGATTGTGTCGACATCGCTCACCCCGCTGGCAGACACCTCCAGAACAACGCCAAATACGCCCTGGGTGTCTGGTGCGTCCCAGACAGCAGAATCGCCCATCGAGTGGACTGTTCCACCGTCGGGGGTCTGCCACAGATAATATGGAGAAGCATCTCCATCGTAATCCAGCTCTGCATAGAGCATGGACTCGCGCATCGGTGCCACAGTTTCCGGGTTGGAGCTTATTGAAATTATCTCAAGGTTGACTGGATCGTCACCTTCCGAACAACCCGGGACGATTGAAAGACCGATTACCATAATTGCGAAAAGAACCAAAACCATGAACTTTATCTTCACAGGGAACCCCCTCTTATTGTATAACTTGACACATACAATATATAGAGTTATGACTTTTATTAAAGTCAAAAATATTGATAAGAGGGAACTTTTTTGGGTAATGATGGCTTTGATCGTTCTGCTTTATCACATACTGACCGTACAGTTGTACATCGAATCAGGGTATATGTGAAGAAAAATCTCCTTTCAACCTTACTGTCAGGCTTTCAGTCTATAGGCACTTACTAATTTCCCGATGGGTTATGTTTTGAGAAAATGTTGTTCAGGAAAAATGAGCTTTCCGGATTAATAGTCCTTCAAGGTTATCGTGGGATGGGGCTGCCCCAAGAGCCCAATACGGATGTTTTGGAGCGTTCTTTCTTCAGGGACTGCTTTGAAGTGACCGGCCTATATGGTCTTCGAATGTATACATCGACAGGCTTGGAAACTCATCTGCTGAGTTTAACGTCCCCCACTTGCGCTGGTGCGGAGAGTCTGATATGGGTTGTGTTCGATTGTGGGATCAGCGTCCCCCACTTTCGTGGTGGCGTAGATGTCTGTGTGATGTATAGGGTATCTGAAGTTGTCCCCAACTTGGGCGGAGCGAGGGAGTTTTTCTAAGCTGAAATGGTGGGAGTAACAGTCGTCCCTCACTCGCGCTGGAGCGGAGAGTTTGATATGGTTTGTGTTCGATTGTGGGATCAGCGTCCCCCACTTGCGCAGGGGGTTAAAAGTGCAGGAGGTGGGACTTGAACTGGTAAACATTAACATTCCGTCTGGTAGATACATGCGCGGGGGTTGAAAGTGCCGGAGGTGGGACTTGAACCCACACGTCCCGAAGGACAACGGATTTTGAGTCCGTCGCGTCTGCCAATTCCACCACTCCGGCTTCGGGGAGAATAAAACCTTCGGGGTTTGGAATGTCAATGGAAAAGTGAGGGGGTGTTTGATCTGTTTTTACTGAAATTTGTGTGTGGTATCTATTCAGTCTGCTTTGTATTGACCGACTTTTGGTTGATGGCTTTCTTTTCTATTGCTTTTTGTCCTGCATTTTTGCACATTCACATTTAAGGAGGCACATGAGAATAGGGCAGGGTTGGGATACACACAGGCTTACCCCCGGGCGACGGCTCGTACTTGGCGGGTTGGAGATTCCCTTTGAAAGGGGGCTACTCGGGCATTCCGATGCCGATGTTCTGCTCCATTCCGTTGCAGATGCGATTTTGGGTGGACTGGCCCTGGGTGATATCGGTCAACATTTTCCGGATGATGACCCTCGTTTCGAGGGTGCAGACAGCAAGAATCTGCTTGGTCATGTTGTTGCTCTTATGGAAGGAGAGGGATATCGCATCGGGAATCTGGATGTAACCGTCATATGTCAGAAGCCCCGACTTGCATCATATATTCCGGCAATGCGTCAGGGTTTAGCCGGGATTCTCAAGGTTGATTTATCGGATATATCCATAAAGGCTACGACACGTGAGGGTCTTGGTCCTGAGGGCAGGGGAGAAGCGATAACGGCAATGGCGGTTGTGCTGCTCACTGAAGCATGAGTATTTCCCAAAAAGTTGTCCAATAAAGCCGAATTGTCGCCTTTTTTTCCTCCATCTGTGCCATCAATGGTTTTTCTCTCTTGAATAAACTTTTCATTTCCCTATATTATTGCTATAATAGCCCCTTTGTGTCAGTTAATGAAAACCGTATTGGGAGGCTAAAGGCTGCAGATATGGCAAGAAAAGAAGAGATACCCCTTTTTGAGAGGGCACAGACAGAGGTAGCCCGGGATCCGGGTTCGCCTTTCTATGCATGGCTTGCCGACCAGATGATCAGAGATGGTCAGCTCGAGCAGGCTCTTTCGATACTCGAAGAGGGTGTTGACACCAATCCCAACTACATTACAGGCCCCTTGCTTCTCGCCAATATCTATATCACAAGGAATAAACTTGAGAAGGCACGTGATCTCTACAATCGAGTTCTAGAGAGGGATCCCGACAATATCAAGGCCCTTTACGGGCTTGCGAGGATCGCCTTCGAGCTGCGTGAATATTCCACGGGCATTGCTTATATTTTCCAGGTTATATCTATTGATCCCTACAATCGCAAGATCATCGATGAGCTCAAGAGAAGGCGGCAGGAATACAATGCCTTTCTCGAAAATCCCGCTCCGGTATCAGAAAAAAGGGACGAGTTGGACGAGATAGAGGATCTCGATCCACAGGATATTCTGGAGGCAACCGATCTCGACGGGCTTGATCTCGATGAAGAGTTGCCCTTGATAGAGGACACTGCGCTGACAGAGGATTTTGATCTTGCAGGTAAAAGTCTTTCTGGGATGGATAAGCTCCGTACAATTGAGCAGGAGATAGGGCTTGCACCGAAGCCAACCCCTGAAACACCCGGCGACATTCAAATGGAGCTCAGGAAACAGGACAATCTCCTTGACGATCCCGAGGCTACATCCATACACGAGAGACCGGCAATCGATGGACTGGATCGGCAGAGAAAGGTTGACAGTCCGGAGATATCGGGCGGTAAGCCAAGAGAGATCCCAGGTCTTGACCTCGGAGCCCTTGAGCTGGATATGCCCAAGGTCATACACAGAAAGAAAAAGCCCGGTCCATCGCAGCCTCCACACAGGCCGGAGGAAGATGTCCATGTGGATTCAGTTGATGCGCTCAAGGCTGCACTCAGTTCCAGTTTCGGACAGATGGGCAGCTCATCTCAGAGGCCTTTGCCGTCGCAAGAAGAAAGACCACTGACTGAGGAGAGACCACAGCCGAAAATTTCTGAGTCACTGTCTGAGCCCGAGCAAAAGGATCCTGATCTCAGCGACCTTTATGATCTGAATGATCTGAAAAAATTACGGGCCTCCGATGGTCCTGATTTCACCGAGTCAGCCGAGCCTTCCCTTGATGATCTCATTTCTGATATCAATGATCCGAGTTCTCTGATTACAGATATTGACGATGTTTTCTCTGAGGACACGGGGGCAAAGCCTGAACCGATTTTTGATTTACCGGAGATTGAAGACTCTGTTTCGGAGCTGACTTTTGAAGAAGGGGACACCGAGGCGGATGGTGAACTTACGCCTTTCGGTGATATTGAGGACCTTCCGGAAATCTCAGAGGCTGAGGACGAGATATCCGATATTCTGCCCCAGGAGATGGACATTGCCATAGAGAAAGGCGAGCCAACCGACGATAGAGATTCTTTCGATGATATTGGCGAGATATCCGAAGATGAGAGCCTTGAGCTGTCTGAGACTGTCGAAAGGCTTGGAGGCTTCACCCCACCTGAAGAAGATGAGGAGATTGAAGGGCTGGTTTCCAGAAAGGAATTCCAGACCGATGATGTTGCACTTGAGCAGATCGAGGGATTGGATCTTTCAGAGGGCTTTGCTCCGCCGGAAGACATAGAGGAAGAGGATATAGAGGGGCTGAAGGTTCACGAGGAATTTGAAGGCGAAATCAAACAGATGCCTGAACCGGATGAGCCCAAAATCCCTGATGAAGGTAAGTCTGAGGAGGGGGATCTGACTGATCTTCTTGAAGGATTTGACGATATTTCAGAGCTTGAGGACATATTCAAGGACGATGATGCCGTAGCTACACTCAAGGACATGGAGCTTGATCAGCCGGCGGAAGCATTACCAGCAATTCAGGATACCCCTGAGGAGCAGCCGGAACATGATATAGATTTCGAAGACATTTTCAGCGACAGCACTGACAGCCCCGATGTTCTTGAGCAAGGCAATGATTCTAAACCAGAAGAGCCGGCAGGCGCAGACAGGGGAACTTCAAACACAGGCGTCGAAGTGGAATTGCCAGAGATAGAGCAGGATTCTTCCCCAATGTCGGAGATACTCAATGAGCTGGGCGAATCATCATTCTCAGAAGAAGAAAATCTCCCCCAAATCAAGCCCTTTGAGGGCACAAAGGGCATAAAGTCCGAGTTATCCTCCCTGCTAAGGGGCGTGGAGAGTAAATTTGAGGATGACGAGATAGCTCCACCCGACGCCGATATGAGTCCCACTCAGATTACAAAGATTGATGACATGGACTCCCTGGCGAGGATACTCGGTGTCGATCTGACGAAGAAGGATATACCGGCAGCGACCCCAGAGCAGGAAAAGATACATATGAAAGGCTCGGAGCTCTTCGATATGCTCAAGAAACAGGGCTACGAAGAGAAACTGCCCGAAACTGCCCCCAATGAACCCATCAGAAAGAAGCAGGACTTTGTACTTGATCTCAGCTCCTTTGAGGACAGTACACTCGAAGAGCTCAATATTGATGGAATGGAAGCCGCAGTCACAGAGGATATGGACAGAATACCACAGATGGCAGATATACCGGAGACACCCTCAAAACCCCGAATCGATGACAGCGATGCTCAAGCCGCATTAGAAGCGGAAAGGGAATCGGAAAAGGTTGTCTCAAATATGGAAGAGCTGTTAAGCGCGCTTGACATAGACAATTTGCCCGATCTGTCAGATATGGTGTCATCTGAGCGAAAGGGTACGGATATCATCATCGGTCCTGAGGAGGAGGAGGGTCTTGGTGAGCTTTTGGACGGTACTGACCTCGATGATATCACAGGGGAACAGCAAGAGCTAGAAGACCTGCTAAAGGGTGGAGAATGGCAAAAGCCGGAACCCGAGCAGCCAAAGAGCCCGAAGGTTAAGGTAACCAGGGGCGGCGATGACGAAGACCCGGATGAAGAGCTTGTTGACCTTGACGGTCAGAGACAGCTTGAGGAAATGCTTAAGAAGGGCGACTGGTCGGGTGAGCTGTCGCCGGATATCGCAGAGATGCCCGATGATGGCTTTGTCCCTGATTTTGGTCTTGCCGAGGCACTGGGCACAGAGCCTGCAAAGGAAGAAAAATCACAGCCCACAGAACAAAAGTTACCAGGTATAGATAAGCCCAATATTCCCAATATACCAAGTGCCATGCCCCACGATGACGATGATGACGACGATGAAGCACAGGTATTCAAGAGGCTTAAGGACGCAATTTCCGACAGGGACAAGATACTCGACAGACCGGTTCCCAAGAAGGAAAGGCCTGTGCTTGATCTCGACGAAACGCAATCGGAGGAGCTTGACGAGACAGGAGCAAAGGCCCAGAAAGAGCTTGAGGCACTTCTTTCCAGCACAGACTGGAACAGCACTGCAGAGCAACCGATAGAGAAACACAGATTTTCCCCCGATGCCATGGATGCCGATGCAGAGCTGCGCAAGATTCTGGAACAGGATGTATTCAAAGCAGATGAACATGTTGACAGCATGCCATCCCAGCCCCCAAGGCCCTCGCCCAAGATAGGCCAGCTCCGCAAGCCAGACAAGGTAGAGGGCGAAGAGCTTTCAAGCCAGGGTATATCAGAACAGCAGGAGTTAGAGAAGCTACTTAACTCCGATATGTGGCGCAAGGAGCCAAAACCGACACAGGAATCCTCAGAATTCTCCGAAAAGGCGGGCAGCAAGGAGGCCATGGACGAGCTCCGCGATCTGCTCAAGGGTGATGCCTTTGAAGACAAAAGCGAAAGACCACAGAAACAGGAGACAGTAGACGATACCTATAAAGGTGAAATTGTCACAGAGACAATGGCAGAGATTTTTGCAGCCCAGGGTCAGACAGAAGATGCCATAAATGTTTACAGAAAGCTTGTCAAACTCGCCCATCCCGAACGCGCCAAGAGATACAAGATGCGGCTTTCCATGCTGGAAAAGAGAATGGACGAATAGGGATGAGAAGAGGATATTTCCCATCGAGCATTCTGGAAAAGATATTCCTGCGTGATGATGTCTTCCAGCTTCTTATAGAGTTTCCAGAGAAGCCCATGCCCCTGCCCGGTCAATTTGTCATGATCAGGTTAGAGGGTGTATTTCTTCCCAGACCGATGAGCATATCCGATTTCAACAATGGTATTATGACCCTTTCGATAGGGATCAAGGGCAAGGGCACAAAGGCATTGTCTCAGTTGCCCGAAGGCAGCAGGATCGAGGTCATGGGGCCTCTTGGCAATGGCTTTCCCATGCCGGAGGAAGGCGAATATCCCCTTCTCCTGGCAGGGGGTATGGGATTTGCTCCTCTTTTATTTTTGGATTCGTATCTCAGGCAGAGAGGGCATACCCCCGACTTTCTATATGGTGAGGCAAGTGAGGGAGATATCTGCCTCAAAAATAGGAATATACTCATCTCAACTATTGACGGCTCAAGGGGCTATGGAGGAACAATAGTCGATTTTCTCGATATTTACATAGCCGACAATCCCCGTGCCTTCCATATATATACGTGCGGTCCACTTGCCATGTACGCATCGCTGAAGGAACTCGACCTCGACTATCCAGCTCACGCATCCCTTGAAGAGCATATGGCCTGTGGTATCGGAGCCTGTTATGGCTGTGTCACTCCGGTTTCAGGCAACCGACGCGTTTGTCTGGATGGTCCTGTCTTCCCCCTTTCCGAAGTAGTCACCGATGTCTGATATTTTGAGAACCTGTGTGGGACAGGTCAGCCTGCGAAATCCCATACTCCTTGCATCGGGGATAATCGGCGCAGGTGTAGAATATGCCGAATATATCGACTATTCCAAAATAGGGGGCATAGTCACAAAGACTGTGACACCCAATCCCAAGGCAGGCAATCCCCCGCCGCGAATAGTGGAACAGGGCGATTCCGTTCTCAACTCAATCGGTCTTCAGAACCCCGGCATCGACAGCTTCATTGAGCAATATTCAGATTTTCTTTCATCCATAGACACACGGGTCATAGTCTCCATAGGCGGCTCAAGTGTAGAGGAGCTTCTATACTGCGCTGAGAGGGCGGATAAGCTGGACTTTGCAGCTGCAATCGAGCTGAATCTGTCCTGTCCCAATGTCAAATCAGGCGGAATGTCCTTTTCCATGTCACCGGGAGGAACGGCACATGCCGTCTCCGCTGTGCGCAATGTCACAGGCAAACCCCTCTGGGTGAAGCTGACACCACAGGTGGCTGATATTTCCGAGATAGGCGTCATTGCTCAGGAATCCGGCGCAGATGCCATTGTCGCAATAAATACAGTCCCTGCTTTCGACATTGACCTTGATACAATGAAACCCTCCCTTGGCAACGGCATGGGCGGTCTTTCGGGACCAGGTGTCTTTTCCATAGCAATGCGCTCTGTCTATTTGCTCATTCAGAAGCTCAAGATACCCGTTGTCGCCATCGGCGGCATCAACTCTGCGGAACGAGCCCTTAAGTTCATGGCTCTCGGCGCAAAGGCCGTTCAGATAGGCAGCGCACTCTTCCCTGAACCGGAACTACCCGAAAAAATGGCAGAGGAGATGCCCGTTCTTCTCAAAAGGATGGGCTATAGCTGTCTTGCCGATTTCACAGGGGTGTTCAAAGGATGAAAAGGATCTCACTATTCATAGCACTTATCTCAATGACCTTTTTCTGGGGCTGCGCCTCTATGCCAAGATATCGGGCAAAGATAGTCATCACAGGCGATAGGGGCAGCAATTCGAGAGGGAAATATGAGCTCTATCAGGTGGGTATCGCCTCTTACTACGGCAAGGGCTATGAAGGCAACAAGACGGCCAATGGTGAGCCATTCGATAAAAACGCAATGACAGCCGCCCACAGGGAGCTCCCCTTCGACACAGAGGTGCGGGTGACCAATATCTACAACGAAAAGACCGTCAAGGTTCGAATAAATGACAGAGGCCCATTCAAAGACAACAGAATCATAGACCTTTCCGAAAGGGCGGCGAGGGAACTGGACATGATAGAGGATGGAGTTGTCCCTGTCAGGCTGGAGATTAAAGAATAGAAAGAGTTAAGAGGAACTAACTCTAAGATTTCAAGTCAACGGGGCTTAAGTCGATGATTTCTAGTGAGGTTCGTCTATGAAAAAATCGCCTGTTAACACAGGTTTAACAGGGTTTAGAGAAAAAAATCACTATTTATATAAAACATGACCAAAAAAGGTAAAAAGCAGTTGATTTTTGCCTTGACCATACTTATACTTGACAGTAGTATCAAAAGAAATATTCAGGAGGTTATTCTATGATACCTAAGCGAATTGCCTGGCTTTGTTGCTTGCTACTCTTACCGGTGCTTCTTCTCGGCCAGTCACAGAATGCAGAGGACGAGTTCGGTGCACGCCCGTTGGGCATGGGTCGAGCCTTCGTTGCACTCTCTGACGACGGAAATGCACCGTACTGGAATCCCGCAGGAATGGATTACGGCAAAGAGAGAATCGCCACAGGCATGTTCTCAAGGCTCTTCCTCGGCATCGACGGTGATGCTATCGGAGAGGGCTATCTGGCCTATGTTCACCATCTGGACAGGGCCGGTTCATTTGGACTTTCGATGACACATTTCTTCTCCAATATCTGGAAGGAGTCCAGTGTCAATCTCTCCTATGCAAAGCTCATAGGAAAGAAATTCTCGGTCGGTATAAACGGCCGTCTTCTCCTCAACTCGATCACAGAGGGGAATATCACCTATGAACCCCATCCCGGCGACGATGCCCACGGCATTGGCGACCCGGCTGCCGATCCATTGCTGGACGGCTGGAACAAGATGGGCTTCACAGGCGGCGTTGGCATGATGTACAAGCCAAGCCGTAACCTTTCCTTTGGTCTTAATGCAGCCAATCTCAACCAGCCGGACATGAGCTGGGGAGGCGTTGGCGAAGCAGGTCAGGTGCCGATGTCCGTCCGTCTTGGCGGCGCATACACCTATCACGACCAGCTCACCTTTGCAGCGGACTTCCGCTATTATGGCCGCGAGATCAACGGCGGAAACCAGTATAAGCCCTATGTCGGTGCAGAATACTGGTTCTCCGGCAAGACAGTTGCCCTGCGTACGGGTGGCAACCCCGAAGAATATTCGGCAGGATTTTCATATCGCTCGAAGAAATTCCTTGATATGCAGCTTGACTACGCCTTCATCTATCCCCTCACAGAGATCAGAAAAGCCGGCGTAACATCACACAAGCTCTCCGTTTCCCTCCGCTTCCTCCCACCACCAAAACCACTCTTTGATCTTGAGCTCTCATCGGAGAATATGTCAATATACCCCAAGAACGCCATCATCGGCGAAGAGGTTATTGTCACGGCGCTTATCAGGAATCTCGGCGAGCGTGAGGCAAAGGACTTCTCCGTCTCCCTCTACTACAATGACGAGGAGATGGGATGGGTCAATGCCTCAGCACCCGTATTCGTAGAGGAAAAGCTCGACGTAGGCGAAGGCCGTGAGGTCGAGTTCTCATGGACACCTAAGAAAAAGGGACACTACCAGTTCTTCGCAGTCGTCGACGACGACGGAACCATGCTCCCCGATGCATATGGTGTCATCACAGAGTTTGACGAGGACAACAACAAAGGCTCCATCGAGGGCGATGTATTCCCCCTCCCGACAGGAACCGTTTCCCCGCTGGAGAATCAGCTCGAGATCTCAGAGCTGACACTCATTCGCGAGGAAGAGCCAGTTGTCCCAGTATTCTTCTTCGATCCCCATTCAGACAAGATCGAAGACCGCTTCCAGCGTCTGATCAATATCCTCTCATGGAGGCTCAAGGACAACCCTGACATCTACTGCTCAGTTCAGGGCTACTATTCACCAGAGTCGGAAGCACCCAATATGCCCGATTACGGCGAAAAGCTCGCACACAACAGGGCCAAGGCTGTCCGCTCCGTCTTCGCACGCTACTGGCCGGATGTTTCAGGGCAGTTCACAGTCTCCGAGCCTACAACATATGATCCATCCCTCCGCCGCTCAGGCATGACAGAGGATCACCTCGATGAGGACATCCCAAGGGCAGAGGCAGAGAACCGTCGTTCCGAGCTGCGCACCTATGTCAAGGGCTTCGAGGACTTCCGCCCGACAATCTACTTCGACGCAAATCAGTCGGACGTTGACCCCGGCGCACTCGCCGAAATGCGCGGCAAGGCCGAGCAGATCAAAAACCTCATGGAGAGAAATCCAGAGCTGATTCTCTTCATTCAGGGATACGTCACAGACGCAGAGGAGAACAACCTCAATCTCGCCTTTGACAGGGCAGATGCTGTCCGAAACAGCCTCGGCGCAGTTCTCGGCGAGGACTTCGTGAGACGTTTCTACAAGAGAATTTTCATCAAGGCCAACAACGAATACACAGTCGACCAGGGTCGTGCAGACATCGCCCTGTCAGGTGAGTCTCTCATCTATCGTCCCCTCGAGGGCAAGCTGGCAGCATCCGGCTATGAGATGAATCAGGAGCAGGTCAACTTCGTCAACATCACTTCCAATGTAGAGGCAGGAGTTGCCAACTACAAGGTCTCCATCGTAGACGGCGACAAAGAGCATTTCGTCACCCTCGCAGAGGGCGAAGGCGAAATACCCGACGGTGTGCCATGGGACTGGAAGGACAAGGACGGAAACCTCATCAACCCGACCGAAGCCTACTTCTGTAAGCTCGACATCGTCGACAAACTCGGCCAGACATTCAGCACATATTCCGACACAATCAAGGTCAATGTCTCCCAGCGTCAGCAGATGCTCGAGACACTGGTGCTCGTCCAGTTCTTCTTTGACGAGAAGATCTCCGAGTCCCCATTCCTTGAGTCCCGTGTCGAGTACGTAGCCCGCAAGTTCATCGAGAAGGCAAGAGAGCCGAAACGCTCCCTGGCTGCCGTAGTCGGCGGACACACAGATGTCATCGGTATGGACCACAGAAACCGCGAGCTCTCCATACTCAGAGCACAGAAGCAGGAGCAGAATCTCCGTCGTTACCTCATGTACCTGCTGCGCCTTGAGTCCAATGCCGAGCTCAACCGCTGGCTCCGCGAGCACAACACAACACTCTCCTCCGAGGGACTGGCAGATACAAAGCCATACATCATCAACAAATGGGTCGATGAAGACCTCAAGGAATTCCAGATCGGCAACAACGACCTCCCCGAAGGCCGTACAATCAACCGCCGAGTAGTAATCGAATTCCTCACAGAAAAGGAAGGCGAAGACCTCCTCGAGTCCCAGTCCGCGCGATAAGGTCGGCACGAGTGGGCGCAGGGCGTAGGGAATAGACCACCGTCCTGAAGACGCAAGAAAGGGCAGATTTAGCCCACCCCTTGCAAGAAGAAAGTAACACCATAGAATAACTTCGAGAACGCCCCCATTTGGGGGCGTTTCTTTTTTGCAAAACACGATCTTTGTGGAATAGCTCTCACAATGCTTCGTTGCTGTAGTTAGATAGAGCAAAAAAACACATGATTGACAATATAAAGAACTGATTAATTTACATATTCATGTTACTTACTCCTTGACATCCCGGAAAAAAACTCTATTCTTAAAATAGAGGGTAAAATCAAAATGAAATTACACACAGCACACAGCACACAGCGACAGTCTGGGGTCGTGCACTGTGACAAAGCCGTTATCTATTCAACTGCAAGGAAAGGATCGCAATGACTCCGAAAGACCTCCACCTCTTCAAATTGAAGAGAGAAGTACTGTAACGGAAGGGGTTCTGAAGCAATACTTTTAACTTTTGGAGGGATGATGAAAAGATTTAAATTAGCTGTTTTCGTTTGTGTCTTTCTATTCGCAGCCCTTGCCTTTGGCCAGACAAATAGATGGGTGAGTGATGGGAGTGAAGTAGTGATGAAGCCCGATGATGTTGTTATAGATGTGGTAGAGGTAGATGATATAGACGATAGTTGGGGGGGAAGTTATCTTATACCACCTAACTCATATCAAAAAATTATGGATACCGATGGAGCTAAGTGGATAGGAATCGATGAAGAAGGATATGATGAGACATATACTGGATATTTTATATATAGAAAGAACTTGGGTTGTATGTTACCATCTGGCAACACACATTCGCGGATTACTTTTTGGGGATGCGCAGATGACTCGATCGTATCTGTGGCACTCTTTGATAATCTAGTTCAGGAGGTGCAGCCCTTTTATCCTGACAGAGGACATTCTCATATGACTCGATTAGTGCGAATAGATATGACAGATGCAGACCTTGTACCTGGCTGGGAATACTATGACTTATTGGTTACTGTTAAAAATGAAGAACGCAATCTAACAGGATTAATCTTCTATATTTCTATAGATTATGATGATACAGATCAAATGTTTTTTTACAACTGGCAAGCAGGTTGGTCTGTTCATTCATTACCATTTAGGCCAACATCAGCTTATGATCAGTTAATCGATTTGTTTCCATATGCTTTTTCAGCGATGTATTGGGAGCAAGAATCATCAAGCTGGCAGTATCTAAGTTTGACTGCGCCACTAATTGATGAACTCGGAGATATAGTTAGGAGTCACTCTTTTTTTGTTTTGCATACAGATCCTGGAGCGAGATTAGCGAGAGGCTATCCAATCTATGAGCAAAGATATCATGACATTTGGCCTGGTAGCGGCGTAAGTCAATTTCGTGATATAGGAACAGTTGCTTGTAATATTCCTTTTGATTGTACAGCTCCTGTCTTTGAGCCGGATGATTTGCCCAATGAGAGTATAGATACGGCTTGGTTTTATAATCAAAGTAGTGGTTTCCAAGTCACTGATGAAATAGATGCCTTTGGTAGTTCACCAAATGCAATTGGCTATCGAATGCACTGTTATCCACCAAGCCCATATTCTCGGTGTCATGTTGATTTAAGATGTTTTTCATCAGTTTCTACATCAACCTCTATTGAATCAAGAAGAATGTCGGATGATGTGAAAGACCGGATAATACAATTTAAGAAAGAGAATGGTTATGATATATACTCTATAAGTGATGAATATGCCGATACTGCAACAACAGAAAGCTCATTTGATGAAGTGGTGCGATTGCCTTTAGACCACGAGGTTATGCCGCTACCTCCAGGATATTTCTTCAAAACAACAACTAATGTGTCAATTTCGCACCAACTTTCTGTCAGCGCATATCCCAATCCCTTCAACAGCACAGTACAAATCAATGTGATACTGCCAGATGAAACAGAAGATGTTTCAGTGACAATATATGACATCAACGGCAAGATGATAAAGGATCTGACATCAACCACGGGCAAGACCTTCCTATGGAATGGCACAGATCAGAGAGGCGAAGAATGCCCGTCAGGAGCATATCTCTACAAGGTGATCTGTGGAGATGAGTCGGTAACAGATAGAATACTGTTCGTAGAATAGATAGAATCGATATACCCTACCCCGAGGGGGTGGGGTTTGATTTCTGGAGGTTGAATGAAACGATTCATGATAATTTTTGTAATCATGTCGACAGCTTTTGGTTGGGAAAAGGTGTTTGACTTTAGTACTGATCATACAAAATTACAGGATATTGCTGAGCTTTCAGATGGAACTCTGATTGTTATGATGGCTACCGGAGGAATGCTAGATAGCACAAGAAATGCATTGCATATTGTTGGTATTAATGAGGTGGGAGACTCCATATGGACAAGGCAGTTCGGACGGTTTGGGTATGGAGCAGGACAGGCTGTTGGTTCTGTTGAACCATGTGATGACACGACTTTTATTGCAACTGGATGTATCGGCAGGTCTTTCGATGAAATGATGACCGTGAATATACTGCTACGAATGAATCAAAATGGTGAAATACTTTGGTCTCAAATCGATACCACCGATGAGGATTATGGAACGCATACAGATATTACCTATAATGGCAACATTGTTTCAGCAAGTTATGGTTGGTTTGCTGTGTTTGATGCAAGTGGAGGTCGTATTGGATATGAACCATTGCAACGAATGGGTGATTTAAGATTTCGAGGGTTTCAAGATATGAAGACTGTTCATTTTCCGCCACATGGATTGGTATTCGCAGGGCATGCCTCCATACCGGCATTCGATGACTACATAGGTTATATGGTATATATGAATTCCGATTATGACACAGTATGGTCAATATCACATGGAGCGACTGGGTCTGTTAGTTATGATAGTGATGGACTTGAAGGCATTGAAGTTGTTTCATATCCGCAATGGGGATATCCTAAAGGCTTCATTGGTGTTGGTGGCATAAGCAATGCTGACACAACCCATCACGCCTACATTGTGAGAACTGACATGGAGGGTAACATTGTTTGGATTCGAGTTTTCGGTTCGTCAAGACGACATATAAGCTATCGCTTCTATAGTATCGTGTGGGCTGGAAATGAAGATATTCAGACAAGATTTGCTATTGTGGGCCGGAAAAGATACTCCCCACATTCAGAAGCGATTCTATTTATGATATCAGATACACTCGATGGTGACACTCTCTGGACAAAATCATATGTAGTTGCTGGCTCTGCGTATGATGCAGCAAGAAAAATAATTCGATGTGGGGATGGTGGATTCCTAATTGGTGGGTACTATGATGAGTCAGCTGATATAGAGATAGGTACATGGCTCTGCCGCGTCGATTCCCTCGGCAATGATGTGCCATATTCCATAGATGAACCGGAGGCAGGGCTTACCCAACTACCAGAAGAGATTCAGGTCACGGCATATCCCAACCCTTTTAATAGTAAAGTAGAAATTAGCATACCGGATGACGCGATAGCTCGAATATTCGATATAAGAGGGAATCTAATCCATGTTATCTCCGATGACAAAAGGGCTTGGAATGCTGAGGAGCAACCATCCGGCATATATCTTCTCAAGGTCAGCAAAGGGCAACAAACATCACAGACAAAGCTGATGCTCGTCAGGTAGTCACCCCCCCCCCCCCAAAAAAAAAGGTCGCCCGTGGGCGACCTCTGGGGATTTAGATATATTTGCAATATGCTAGACTTCTTGTGACATAAACCTTGACACCACAGAGTAAGCCTGCATACGCGAAGTTTTCGACCAAAGGGAGGAAATCTTCGAGTAATTCATATTTCCATTCCGATGGAAATATTAACTACATCCCGTACTTGGCGATGATCTCCTTCTTGCCGAGGCCGAGTATGCCGTATTTCTCGCCGACCTTCTTGAAGGCTGCCAATGCCTTTTCCAGATGATGACGCTCGTGTCCTGCGGAGATCTGCGTCCTTATCCTTGCCTTGCCCTGCGGAACAACAGGAAAGAAGAAGCCGATGGCATAGATACCCTCATCATACAGGTCGCGGCTGATGTCCTGACTGAGCTTGGCATTGTAGAGCATCACAGGTACAATCGGTGTGTCGCCATCCACGAGATCGAAGCCGGCATCGAGGAGACCCTGACGCCAGAACTCGGTGTTCTCCATGAGCTTATCCCTGCGCTCTGTGGAGGACATTACAACGTCCATGACCTTGTTGGCAGCAGCTACAACAACAGGCGGCATGGCATTGGAGAAGAGGTATGGACGCGCCTTCTGACGGCACATCTCCACAAGCTCTTTGCGCCCGGAAACACATCCGCCGGAAGCACCGCCCAGGGCCTTGCCCAGTGTCGTTGTGATGATGTCGATCTTGCCGAGAACGCCCTTGGCCTCGTGAACGCCCTTGCCGTGCTTGCCCATGAAGCCTGTGGCGTGGGAGTCGTCGACGAATACCATTGCGTCGTATTTCTCAGCCAGTTCGACTATTGTGTCCAGCTTGGCTGAATCGCCGTCCATGGAGAATACGCCATCTGTGACAATGCAGCGATAACGCTTGTCCTGATATGTCTGGAGCTTCTTCTCAAGGTGTTTCATATTCGAATGCTTGAAGGACTCATTGAGTGCCGAGCAAAGCCTCATGCCGTCTATGATCGAGGCGTGTACCAGCCTGTCAGCGATCAGGACATCTCGATCGTCAAAAATGGACTCGAAAACACCGCCATTTGCGTCCATGCAGGAGGGGAACAGAATGGTGTCCTCTGTCTCGAGGAACTCTGTGAGCTTATCCTCAAGCTCCTTGTGTATGTCCTGAGTTCCGCATATGAAACGGACGGAGCTCATTCCATAGCCCCGCTGGTCCAGACCCTCGTGTGCAGCCTTGACAACATCGGGATGGGAGGAGAGACCAAGGTAGTTATTGGCGCACATATTGATGACAGTCTTATGCGCTGCGCCGGGAGGAAATTCGACCTCAATGTCCGCAGCCTGCGGCGAACATATGAAACGTTCCTGCTTGAATATCCCCTTGTCTTCAATTGCTTTCAGCTCGTCCAGATAGGCTTGTCTCGCCTTGTCGCTGTAGGCCATGGCCCTCCTTTTTCAGAATATTAAACGTACTATTTTTCACAATTTAGTGTGTGAAGACCAAAAAATCAAGGGGGAAAAGAACCACGAGCATTTAGCTCTATGGAGTATATAGTCTGCTATTCGTCGAGTTCGATCAGTTGCAGCTCCAGCTTTTCTCTGATATCTATAATGTGATCGATCAGAGAGTTGATGCTCTCCACATTTTCATCTCCGGTATTTCTAAGCATTTCTTCAGTGAAGTAGAAGGTTCCACCCAGAGGGATACTGTCGCTCCATTCCTTCCACTTGCCGCTTGTGGCGGTGTTGATGGCAAGGGTATTGAGTGTCGTTTCAAGCTCATCAAGCTGTGAAATATTCTTTCTCAACTGCTCCTGGTAAACAGGGGTTGCTCTGAAATCATCCCTGAAATCAATAATATTGGACATATCTCCTCCTGTGAGAATTAAAGCTATTAATCTCTATGTTTTTACAAATCTATGTCGGTTCAACAAAAGTAGCATCATAGAAAAAGGCTGTTATCTTCCCGCCACAATCCACTTCTCCGCCTTCTCCATATCCAGAAAGACACGGGCGGGTATACCGCGATTGCGTACTGTCGTCTCCCAGAAACGAGCATCCTCATAGTTGTCCCTGCTGACTACAAGTGCCAGCTTTTCAAGCCCACGGGCAAGCTCTGCAAGTGCTTCGCCAAGCTCGAAGGTATCGATCTCCGAGATGGCATAGGTCAGCTCCCTCTCATCGGAGAGAATGCGGCGGATGCTCTTCTGGTGGGCAAACTGTGCCACGTCCTGATTATAGGAAAGCACATCCTCAAGGTCGTCGTCCTCGCCCCAGACCTTGACACGAAGGATATCGCCCTCAGCATCCATATTGTACTGTATTGCCAAAATTCCCCCAATAGCATACATTTCAGATTAACAATGTTATTATATAGAAAAGAACGCTTAATGTCCATTGAAAGCTGAGAATCATCAAAAAAATTATCACACCGGCATCTAAGGCGAATACATAATGAAATCTATATATAAACTATTGACAAGCCCGTCAATCCTCCTTTCTTATATAAGATACCACCCCTTATACAGAGGGCTGCTATGTGGGATAGCTACTTCTGTCATCCCAGGTTGGAGCTGGGCTTTGAAAGAGGGGGTGGGTTTTGATGGAAAAGCCGTGTCCTCTATGGCGTGGCCTAAGTTTTATTTTGTGTGTTATAGGTGCACAAAGACAAAGGAATTAGATATGATTAAGATAAAATTGCCCGATGGAAACATACTCGAAAAGGAAAAGGGGATTAGCCCCATCAAGATAGCCGAGTCCATCTCTATGGGGCTGGCAAGGAATGTCCTCGCAGCAGAGTTCAACGGCATTGTTATAGACTACAATCAGTCACTTGAAGAAGATGGCTCTCTCAGGCTTCTCACCTTTGACGACGATAAGGGCAAGCAGGTATTCTGGCATTCCTCAGCACATGTGATGGCAGAGGCTGTAAGGGAGCTTTTCCCGGATGTAAAGGTCGCCATAGGTCCGGCAATAGACCGCGGCTTCTACTATGATTTTGACAGGGAGACACCCTTCACGCCCGAAGACCTTGAGAAGATAGAAAAGAAGATGAAGGAGATCATAAAGCGCAATGAAGCCTTCAGCTGCCGTGTTCTCACAAAGGACGAGGCGAGGGATCTTTTCGTCGAAGAGCCATTCAAGCTCGAGCTGCTCACAGACATCGAAGACCCCACAGTTACCACATATTCACAGGGCAATTTCACAGATCTTTGCAGGGGACCACACATCCCCAAATCCGGCATAATCAAGGCATTTAAGCTCCTATCCACCTCCGGCGCATACTGGCGGGGCGACGAGAGAAACAAGATGCTCCACAGGATTTACGGCGTATCCTTCCCAAAGAAGAAGATGCTCGACGATCACCTTGCCCTCATCGAAGAGGCAAAGGCAAGGGATCACAGAGTTCTAGGCAAGGAACTCGATCTTTTCATGATAGACGAGAACATAGGTCCCGGTCTCATTCTGTGGATGCCAAAGGGTGGAGTAATCAGAAGGGTGATCGAGCAGACACTCAACGAAGAACACGAGAAGCGCGGCTACGAGATAGTTTATACCCCTGCAATAGCCCGTTTCAAGCTCTGGGAGATCTCAGGACACGCAGATTTCTACAATGAAAATATGTTCGACACAATGGAGGTCGAAGGCGGACAATATCAGATCCGCCCGATGAACTGCCCATTCCATATTGTAATGTATCAGTCCAAGCTCAGGAGCTATCGCGAGCTGCCAATACGTTGGAGCGAGCTGGGTCTTGACCACCGTTACGAGCGTTCCGGTGTTCTCCACGGCCTGACAAGGGTCAGGGGCTTCACTATGGACGATGCCCATATATTCTGTACAGAGGATCAGCTCACAGAGGAGATTCAGGGCGTTGTCGATCTTGCACAGAACATCTTCACTATATTTGGCCTCAAGGACTTTGAGCTGAAGCTCTCCACAAGACCGGAAAAATATGTAGGAGACCCCAAGATATGGGATCTTGCGGAAAAGGCACTGGCAGATGCCCTCGACAATATGGGCATACCCTACAAGGTCGACCCCGGCGAAGGTGCATTCTACGGACCAAAGATAGACCTGAAGGTTCACGATGCCATAGGTCGTGAATGGCAATGCTCCACCATACAGGTCGACTTCAATCTCCCAGAGAGATTCGACATACATTATATTGACGAGAACGGTGAGAAGAAAAGGCCCATAATGATACACAGGGCCATTGTCGGCTCCCTTGAGAGATTCTTCGGAATACTCATCGAACATTATGCCGGCCATTTCCCCCTTTGGCTCTCACCACTTCAGGTCGCAGTACTGCCCATTTCTGAGAAATACACAGATTATGCACAGAAGGTATACAAGACCCTTAAAGAAGCAGGCATAAGAGCCCGTCTCGACGACCGCTCTGAGAAAATCGGCTATAGAATCAGAGAGGCAGAAAACGAAAAGATAAACTATATGCTCATAGTTGGCGAAAAAGAAGTAGAAGAAAACACAGTCTCGATCCGCAAACACAAGGAAGGCGATCAGGGGTCAAAGACCCTCGAACAGACAATCGCCGACCTCAAGGACGAGATACAAAGGAGGTGCTGAATCGGCAGATATTTCAAAGGCGATCCGAGAATGCGAGACCAGAATCGCCACAGGATAAACGGACGCATCAGGGCAAAGGAAATCAGAGTTATAGGCCCCGATGGAGATCAGTTGGGAATCATGTCAGTGCCGGATGCACTGGAGGAAGCCAAGAAAGCAGAGCTGGACCTCGTTGAGGTCTCACCCAACGCCAAACCACCTGTATGCAGAATCCTCGACTACGGCAAATTCCTCTATGAACAGGATAAAAAGGCCAAAAAGTCCAAGAAGAAACAACATACAGTGCAGATCAAAGGCGTTCGTTTCTCATCCAAAATCGGCGAACACGACTACCAGTTCAAGCTCAAACACATCCAGAAATTCATAGAAAAGGGCAATAAGGTTAAGGTCTGGGTCTTCTTCAGAGGTCGTGAGATCACACATCAGGAAATAGGAAAGGAAATCCTGGACAGAATAGCGCAAGATGTCAAGGATATCGCAGCTGTCGAACAGTCAGGGGCGATGGAAGGACGCATGATGACCATGCTCCTTGCACCCGGCAAGAAGTAGTTCTGTCTTTACAATATAGACTATTTATGAAGATAAAAAATAACACATGGAGGATTTGTGCCTAAAATCAAGACAAAAAGAGGCGTTGCCAAAAGACTCAAGGTAACAGGCAGTGGCAAACTCGCCTTCGCCCGTTCAGGTAAAGGCCACATGAACAGAAGAAAGTCCCAGTCCAGACTGAGAAATCTCAGAATCGACGGAACACTTGAGGGCAACTACGCCAAAAAAGCAAAGAAGATGATCAACGGCTGTTAATCCCGATTATCAAAGAATAATCAGATCTGCGGCTTCAGCCGGAGTATCTACAAATTTGACATCAATTTGAACCCACCGGCTCAAACAAAAAGGCGGGGGGCGGCGCGTGAGGCTAAAAGAGAAACTGACGCTCCTGTGGATTAGGTAAAGAGGGCGGATCTTTAAAGAAATCAGAGCCATCGACGACCATGGAGAAGCCATTTTTGTTAAGATCAATGAAAGCGTTACAGCCCAGAGAGTCAGACACATTCGAGTGACAAGCACTCCGACAAAAGCCGCTAAACCCCATATCCTTTTGGCCGAAGGTTCATAAACTCTCAGGAGGAATAATGAGAGCCAGAAACAGAGTAGCAACAAACAGACGTCACAAAAGATTTTTGCGTGAAGCAAGGGGATTCTACGGCGGAAGGCATCGTCTATATCGTACAGCACGTGAGGTTGTAGAGCGTGCATGGCAGATGTCATATGTCGGCAGAAAGCTCAAAAAACGCCAGTACAGACAGCTTTGGATCGCCAGAATCAACGCAGCAACACGCCAGAGAGGGCTTTCATATTCCCAGTTCATCAACGGTCTGAAAAAGGCCGGAGTAGAGCTCAACAGAAAAGCATTGGCACATCTTGCTCATATTGAGCCAAAGGCCTTCGACCAGATCGTTGAGGTTGCAAAGGAGAATCTGTAGGGATAATGAAAGAAGAATTCCTACAGAAACTCGAAGACATCAAGGCCGAAGCCCAGAAGGCATTGGAGGCAAAAACCCCCGACGCCATCGAGAAGGCAAAGAATGACCTTCTCGGCAGAAAGGGACAGCTCTCAGCACTGATGAAGACCCTCGGCAAGCTTCCCGGAGATTTCAGACCGGAGGCAGGACAGAGGGCGAACAGGCTGAGGGGAGAGCTGGAAAATCTCTTCAAAGGTGCATCCGATGGCACAGAAAAAAGGGCAAAGGGGCCTGATCTCACCCTGCCCGGACGCCGTTTTACAAAGAGTCTCGACCATCCATTCCACTCTACAATGTACGAGATCATCGACATATGGAAGTCAATGGGTTTCGAGATAGCAGACGGTCCTGATGTCGACACAATATACAATAACTACGACGCACTCAATACGCCGCCCGACCACCCATCCCGAACAGAGGAAGATACATTCTATCTCAAACAGAAGGATCTGCTGCTGCGTACACAGACATCACCTGTTCAGATCAGGGTAATGAAAAAGGAAAAGCCACCGATCAAGATTATCGCTCCGGGCAAATGCTACAGGAGGGATACTGTCGATGCAACCCACTACTTTTCCTTCCATCAGGTAGAGGGGCTTTATGTGGACGAGAATGTCTCAATGGCAGACCTCAAAGGCGTTCTGATCACCTTCGCAAGAAGGATAATCGGACCACACGCCAAGATACGCTTCCGCCCTCATTTCTTCCCCTTCACAGAGCCTTCTGTGGAATACGACTTCTCCTGCATCTGTCAGGGCAAGGATTCCAACTGCAGAATATGCAAGGGAACAGGCTGGGTGGAGATTTCCGGCGCAGGCATGGTAGACCCGAATGTCCTGACCAACTGCAATCTCGACCCCGAGAAGTGGTCGGGCTATGCCTTTGGCATGGGCGTTGAGAGGATCACCATCCTCAAACACGCTATTAACGACATTCGCCTCTTCTACCAGAACGATCTGCGGCTGAGCCAGTAGGCATATTTCATATACTATAAAGAGGGGGCAAAGGCCCCCTTTTTTTGGAGGGTTTGGAAGGAAATCTGCCATGCAACCCCTAAAGAAATCCCTTAAACATCCGATTTTCAAGTGTACATAAAAGGAGGTTCTGTGGGAGCCAAGAAACTGAAGCATTACAGGGATTGGGACGAAACACATAAGGATGGCGATCTCGATTCCCTCGGCAAGATCGAAGAGGATGGCTATCTGAAGCCAAAGGTTATCGACATCGGAGATGAGATAGCCGATGATCAGTTCGAGGAGGAGATGTCCGACGATATCGAGGAGATCTCATATGAGGACTATCTTGAGCAGCAATATGAAAAGGAATTCGACCCGGACTATGACGAAGATCTGGACGAGCAATATATTCCGCACAAAAGCCCGAGGGGTTAGCACTATTCCGGGAATCTGTCCTGTCGGATGAGCTTGGTCTTGTAGAGGAAGTTCAGAAGAACAATCCCGAAGATCAGGATAAAGGTAACTACAAGTGACCCCTCAAAGCCGACATTTCCGCCGGATATGAGATGATGACCGGATATCTTAGTCTTGAGTATGCCCTCGGTGTATATGCCGGATACGCGCAGACCATAGACCGAGCCCTGGATGAAGTTCCAGAATGTGTGGAAGAAAATCGGGAAGAAAAGATTGCGTGTGTGTATGTAATATGTACCTGTGAAGGCGAAAAGCAGCATGATATTGAATATTCCGATGAAGTTCATATTCGGATTATTGATGTGAAACAGCCCGAAAACAGTAGCCATAACAGCCACAGCAACATACTTATTGATGCTCATCGCAAGGTTGCGCAGTATATAGCCCTCGAAAATGGTATCCTCAAAGAGCGAGTTCACAAAAAAGAGCAGAAAGTCAAAGAGCATTAAAACGGGATAGAACTGCACCTTCACAGGCTCAAGGTTGCCGGTGGCTATTAGAAAGATAACACCGAAACTTACGCTTATTGTCGCCAGCGATATACCCATCAATATATCTTGAATCCTGCCCCTTCTGTAGAAGCCAAGAACCTTGATATTACGCCTGTCGATATGCCTTACAAAGATATATACCAGAAGGAATGAACCACCGAACAGAATGAGTCTGCGCAGAAGGGGGCTAATCGCATATGATCCCCATGAGCGAATGTATTCATCGTTCAGTGGAACGCTGTGGAGAATTCTGAGCAGCCAGCCCAGGGCATTCCAGTAGAAGTTCTGTGCAATTGTCCAATAACCGAGGCTCTCCATTCCCTTCTTGACAAGCAGGAAAATTGGAAAGAAAAGTAAGGCCCTTTGCCAGCCGTATCGAACCCGCGATTTTATCCTCGGTCTGCTCATTATCTCTTGAAAATCCTCCGTGCCAAACCGATGAATCTTTGAGCGATAAATCTATTAGAAAAGATAGTGACAATCAGCTTATTCGCAAGCCCGGGAATGACAATGGTAGATCTCGATTTCTTCAGCGATATATCGACAACTTCCTCCGCTGTCATCCACATCCACCTCGGTATGCTATCCCTGTCGAAATCCTCAAAGCCCATTCTGTCGTGAAAATCGCTGTAGGTGAATCCCGGGCAAAGGGACTGCACCTTTATGCCTGTCCCCTGAAGCTCCCCGGCCAGGCTCTCGGAAAATGTGTTCACAAATGCCTTTGTGCCCGAATATATGGCGTTCTGGGGTGTTTTGAGTATCCCTGCAATGGAAGAGATATTGACTATGGTGCTACCTTTATCCATCTTCGGGAGTGCATGTTGGGTAAGCTCTGCTACAAGTGTACAGTGTACATCGATCATGGCTGCTATATCTTTCATATTCCGATATGCCACAGGCTCGCCGAATCCTGCATTATTTACCAGAAAGGAGATTTCATCCAGCCTGTCGACTCTTTGATAGAAATCCAGCCTGACATTTCTATCGGCAAAATCGCCGATATAGACCTCGCTCCGTCCTGCAAGAGCCTTTGCTGTCTCGGAGAGTGCATTCTCTCTACGCCCTGTGATGAGAAGATCATATCCCAAGGATGACAGTCTTTTTGCATACTCTCTGCCTATACCCGAGGAAGCCCCAGTCACAATTGCCCATTTTCCCATATTTTCCTCCCACCCACAAATATACATTGACAATCCAACCTTCCCAACATTATATAAGTCGCTGAAGGGCAACAAGCCCATTTGATAAACGGAGAGATAGTCCTAACTGGTAAGGCAGCGGTCTTGAAAACCGCCGGGTCTTAAAGCCCATGGGGGTTCGAATCCCCCTCTCTCCGTAATAACCAGCAAACACCGCGCGCTAATGATCACCCATGCAAATATTTACCCACACTACTTCAAACTCCTAATAGTGTTGTGTGCAGTTTTTCGATTGAAAATCGAAAAATCTGCTTAGGAATTAACAATTCCGATTGTTAATTCCAGGGGATTCGAACTAATATGATATATTAACCGAGGTTTTCTCTGAAAACCTCGCCGTCTTGACAATTCCCATTGTTAAGACGACCCTCTCTCCGTTAATCAATGTTCATGAGTACACCCATATGGTCTTTTGAGAATACCTTCGCAGACGATGTTAACACAGTATGTAGTTTTTCGATTGAAATGGTAACCACTTCAAACTCTTTTTAGTGCAGTTTGCTTGCAAACTGCTTAGGAATTAACAATTCCGATTGTTAATTCCAGGGGTTACAACCACCGGCTAAGTCCAGTTGTCCCTTTGGGACAAAGATATTGTTTCCTTTTCTATACCTAGAAAATGAGTGTTCTTGTCTTGATGTGTTCTTTTATGTCTATAAAAAAACATTTCTCCAACCTCTGAGTTTGATGTAGATTATATCAAACACAAAGGAGCTATCATGAAAAAGCTATTCTTTCTTTTTGCGTCAGTTCTACTGTTTCTAACAGCCTGCGAAGATAATGACGATACGGACACAGGGCTTCTCGCATATTGTGCCACATTCAGAGCGCTTTCCATCATCGATGTGACGGACCCGGAAAGGCCTATTGAGGTGGGTCGTCTTGAGCTGGAGGACAGCGGTATGGGGCTGGCTCTCAAGGGCAGGTATATCTACTTCATGGCCTATAATCAGCCTGAAATGTATATAATCGATGTTGACGATGACGAGAATCCTGTTCTCGTGGGAACGGCAACCCTTCCCTCCAGCGGTGTTGAGGTTGCCATTTCCGAATCAGGTTACTATGCCTTTGTTACAACCGATGATCACGGCATGTGCGTCATAGATATCAGCATACCTGAGACGCCATCGGAGGTTGGGCGTTTCGAGACTGGCAGCTATGTCAACGGCATATATCTCGATGGCGAGACAGTTTATCTTGCGGATGCCAATTCCGGACTTTTCATCGTTGATGTGACGGATAAGCATTCCCCTGTAAGCATTGGCAATACAATTCCCGGCTCTTCTGTGAACTCTGTTACAAAAGACGGCGACCTTGTCTGGCTGGCGACAACAGGCAGGGATTATGATCTTTACGGCGGCATTCACACAGTCGATGTGTCCGATCCTGAAAACCCTGAGGAGTTAACTTATACAGACCTTTCCGACTGCATAGATGTAGAATATGCAGACGGCAATCTCTATGTACTCAACTGGGGATCGATGTGGGAAAACGGCGGTCTTCATATCTTTGCGGCAGGTGAAGATCCGGTTTTGCTGGGCTCATATACTCCATCTGGTTTTAGCCCCAATCAGGTCAAGGTCCGGAATAATCTCGCCTATTGTGCCGAAAATGACGGCCTGATCATCCTCGACATATCAGATCCGACAGCCATTGTCCAGCTATCACTGCTTGAATTAACTGTTGGTGCGCAGGATGTCGTTGTGGGGAGAAGATAAGGCATAATTCTTTCTGATAGTCTTCGATTTTTTAATCTAAGAATTGCATTTTCACCATCTTTGGATTACTTTATTATCGATAGTTCAAATCAAAAGAGAAGGGGGAGCCATGAGGTATGCCTTATTATTAGTTTTGGCAATCGCTGTATTTGCACAAACACCAACCACGTTGTTATATCAGGGCAAATTGACCAATACCGATGGGTTGGGGATCAACTCCACAGAGGCGATTACATTCAGGTTGTACGACTCGGCAATCGGCGGAACACCACTTTGGAGCGAGACCCATGCTGCCGTTGACATTGAGAAGGGACTTTTCAATGTGGAGCTTGGCAGCGTCTCCCCTATTCTATTGAGCTTCGATGTCGGTTATTGGCTTGAGATAGAGATAGACGGCGATATTCTCTCGCCAAGGCAGAAGATGACATCGGAGGCATATGCCTTCCGTGCAAAATATGCTGACGAACTGTCAGGGGGCATCGGTCTTGACGCTGTTCTCACAACATCGAACAGCACAGGTGGCACTGTTATCATTGACGATACCGATGATGTAGTCGAGATCGGCAGCGACCTTGAGCTTGCCGACAGCTATGGTCTTTTTGCTGATAACATTTCACCGGAAGGCGCAGACACAAAGATAGACTTCGGAGGCAATATTGACCTGAGAGGGCATTATATCAACAATTCACTGGGAAGCTATGCAGGACGTGTTGCCTTCAACGACAATATTGTCCCTGTCAGCTCAGAGCAGGATCTTGGCGATGCAACAATGCCATGGGACGATGTCTATCTCGGCAATACCTCACTGATAGACATAGATGGCGATTCAGGCGCAGACGGTGATGTGCTGACCCGCACAGCTACAGGTTTGAGCTGGGCAGCCCCTTCCGGCGGCTCAGGTGCAGACGGTGACTGGACTATAGAAATTGATGGTTCGGACACAACACTGGTAACAGGCGGTAATTGGGGGCTTTTCAGAAAGGGAAGTATCGGCTTTGGAGAAAATGCCTCCACACATGTCAATCTTGGCGTGGCATGTACAACTTCTGAAGCTGGATTCAGCGATGAATACTGTACCGTTCTTGGTGGTCTACACAATGTTGCCAGATTTCAAAATTCTGTAGTTGCAGGTGGACGTTATAATGTTTCTGCAGGTCATTATTCTGGAATCCTTGGGGGGATTTATAATGTGATATCCGGAGCAGACTACAGTGCCATACCCGGAGGCTATGCCGATACAGTAAGCGCAACTAATTCCTTTGCTTTCGGATATAAGGCCACAGTGCCTGTGACAGAACCATATTCCGCTGTCTTCAACTGGGAGGGCTTTGACGGAACCATGTTCATAGAGGCCGACGCCTTCGATACCTATGCAGAGCTATATGTAGACGGCGATATACGCTATGACGGCAGCCTTGTGAGGGAGACCAGCATTGCCTATGGTGACTCTGCACATACACACACAAATCTCGGCGTGGCCTGCACAACTGGTGCAGTTGGTCACAGCTATATGTATGCCTCTGTTGCCGGTGGTTATGGGAATGTTGTCTCATCCAGCTCTGCCTTTGTCGGTGGTGGTTCATATAATGAAGCAAGGGGCTTTGCTTCGGTGATCGCGGGTGGAGGTGGAGACTATTTATGGACACATAAGAATATAGCTGATGCCAATTTTGCAGCCATTGGCGGTGGAAGAGGTAATCATGTGGAGGGATCTTCCTCTAATATATCAGGAGGAGAGTTCAATATCGTACAAGGCGGTTACTCTGTTGTGGCAGGCGGTGTTAGAAATGAGGTAGAGGGAATGTATTCAGCAGTACCCGGTGGATACGACAATGAGGTATATGCAGAAAATTCCTTTGCCTTTGGAGTAAGTGCACGTATTCCGGTGGAAGAAGAGCATTCTGCTGTCTTCTACTGGAGCGGAGATTCCGGCACAGTCTTCATTGAGTCAAATGCAGTGCCCACAAATGCAGAGCTATATGTCAACGGCGACATAGACTTCGATGGCTATATCAAGCGGAACAACTCGGTTGTATATGGCGATTCACAGCATACGCATATCAATCTTGGAACTGCATGTACTACTGGCGTAACTACATATGGGGTAGATTATCCCACAGTCAGTGGTGGATATGGGAACAGTGCGAAAAAGGACTATGCAACTGTTGCAGGGGGTTATATAAACACAGTATCAGGTATGTACTCATTTATCGGAGGGGGCTTTGAGAACATAGCAGATGGCATTCATAGTGTAATTGGTGGAGGTGGAAGAAATGAGGCCTCTTATATGTATGCAACCATCGGGGGGGGGTTCGAGAATATATCTTCAAACGAGTATTCAACAGTATGTGGAGGAAAACAAAATGTTGCTTCCGGTCATTATTCATCCGTGGGAGGAGGACAGTTGAATACAGCCTCTGCATTCTATACACATATTGGGGGAGGATCGAATAATATAATAACCGAATCAGGGTCGGTAATATCCGGTGGATCGAACAACGATATTGGTGCTTATTGCTCTGCAATTGCTGGCGGTGATGACAATACTGTTGACGGTGACTATTCCTTCGGTTTCGGCAGAGGTCTCAATATTTCCGATATCAATGACAACTCCGTTGTCTTCAACTGGAGCGGATATTCCGGCACAGTTTTCGTAGAGACCAATGCCCTTGGCACCAATTATGAGCTATATGTAATAGGCGATGCCTATGCCTCTGTCAACTGGATAAGCTCCGATTCAAGGCTGAAAAGGGATATTGCAGAAATTCAAGACGGCCTCAATATAATCTCCCGCCTTCGCCCTGTCTCCTTCCAATGGGACAAGGAAAGAATAGACAATGTCTCCAATGACGGTTCCCTCGGCTTCATTGCACAGGAATTACAGGAAGTCCTCCCCGATCTGGTATCTGTAGCAAATGAAGACAATGGACAGCTCGCAGTCAACTACAGCGGAATAATACCTGTCAACACAGCTGCCATACAGGAGCTAGCAGAAGAGAATGAAGAGCTGCGCCAGAAGAATCAGGAACTGCAAGAGAGAATTGAGAGGCTGGAGGAGTTGCTGCTGAAGTAGAGAAATGCACATCACAGATACTTCGAAAACCTTGCCTGAAGTATTATCGGGTGGGGGTTTTCATTATTTCTATAAATATTTGAAAAGCCATCACAAGTTCAGGTTGCGCAATGGGGCTCATTAGATTATTATTCTATACAATCAAATCCCGAAAGGAGCCCTTATGGGTAAGAGAATATACTCAATTTCTGTGTTTCTGCTTATTGTTTCAGCATGTCTGTTTGCAACAGATCCCCGGCAGATGGTTCTCGGCAACTATGTGGACGATGAGAACGACATACTGACCAACCCTGCTCTGGCGTGGAAGTACGGGAGCTTTGTCAAGGGCGAGATCGTCACCGGTAATGACTGGGCAATGGCAAACTATATGCTCAAAGACGACCTGTCGCTGGGTATGCATCTCGGAAGGCAGGAGGGTGCGATATACACGGACGTTTTCCCGTCGACGGTGAGCAAGCCCTTTGCAGGAATTGGCCTGTTTCTGTCCAAGGCATTGATCCCGGATCAGGAGCCGGAGACATCTACTGGCAGCTGGGGCGATACCGGGTATATCTCTGCCGAGTCCTTTGGTCTTGGAGTTTACGCAGCGAACAAAAGAGAGTCTTTGAGCGAAACCGACGAAGAAGATACAACTCAGGGCTATGACCAGTCGGCTGTCTATGGCGTGATTGCGGGCTTCAATTCGGACATGTTCTCGCTGTCCGCAGGCATGAACTATAACCGCGAACACTACGGCACATACTGGGAATATTTGGGAGATGATGTCTATGAGTTTTACACTTCCTATGAATACTTCTCAGAACTCAAGCTGAAATTCAATGTGTCCGAGGAATCACGGATAAAGGGCATAGCTAAATTCAGGCGTTTCGAGGTATCCCGCAAGACACACGACCCGGAACTGGAGGATACGCAGAGCGAAAATCCTGGCTCGGAATATACCTTTGTATCCGCAGGCACGCACTACCAGAAGACCATCGGAAGAAAGGGAGTGCTGTCAACAGGACTGACCTTCTCGCTGACAAGGACAAAGACCGTCAGCGAGTCGGGCTACTATGACTGGCCGATAACACTTACAGAAACCTGGTGCAGACTGCCGACAATCGAGATAGGCGTCGAGATACCCATAATGGACAGAACGGTCGGCAAATCAGGGATTCCGCTGCTGTTTATGGCAAGGGGCGGCGCAGAGAAGACGTGGGCCTATTACAGCGAAGAGGATGACAGATTCAGCTACATGACAACCCAGTCCACCTTCGGCATTGACGAGGACGAGGATTTTGTCAGCTTCGGACTTGGTCTCAGTGTGGCAAGTTTTCTTGTTGATATGACAATATCAGAGACGCTGCTTCAGTCCGGCCCATACATCATAAGCGGCCGCGGCGAAACAATGACATACAATATGACACTCGGCTACCGCTTCTAAAAACCAGAGCATGAGAGTCAATCCCGGTACATATGATAACCCGATTCACCCCATTGTTGTACTCGCTGTATTTATGACCGCCCTGTCGCTGTTCGCGCTGGACCCACGGGGCTATGTTCTGGGCGAGGGAGCATCGGACAATCCTTCTGACATGGTTCAATATCCATCTGCTGCCGGGCGTTACGGCAATATTGTGCTCTTTAATCTCAACAGCTCTGACAGCGACCCGGACTGGGTTCTTGCCAGCTTCCAGCTCGACAGCAGAACCACTCTGGGCTTCCACCTCGGCAGGCAGGACGGCGCATTCTTCGATGTAAAAACAGTACATGACAGCTATCCGATAAACGAAACCGGTACAGCCCTATTTGTATCCAGAACCATCGGCACAAACTCAGGGGAAAACTACTACGGTTGGAATGACCTTGACCTGAGTCTCCCGACGACGCTGGGATTTGGTCTGTATGTCTCATCAAGCAGTTTGGATAGTTCCATACAACGCGAAAATTACCCATCAAATTCCAACAGAACGTGCAAATGCAGCGGGGTGACACTATCATGCCAGACAGGCAGGCTTGATCTGGCCCTTATAGCGAGGACCGGCATGGACGACAGAAAGGTTTCTACCTACTCCAGTGATCGCAAGATATTCGATAGATACAATACCACAGAGGGACTGATTGAGTCGCAATACTGGCTCTCCATCAGGGATAAATCACGACTGCGATTCTTATGCGGGTTTTCTGGATTTGGCACAAAGCGTTACTATTATCTAAATAATCCAGCTAGCGATACAGATAACAAGTATTACACCAATTATTGGAAATATGGCTTTGCTGCCAAGGCGAGACTGCTCTGGCAACGTCCCCTGCTCGAAAAGGGACTGCTGGTTACCGGACTGACATTCAGTATGTATAAGGAAGAACGACCGTATCTTGGTGGTTCTACACCTGAAACCCCACCTGTTTCTGATGAGGACAGCAGATATCGCATCCCCTCAATCAATCTTGGCATGGAAATACCTCTCATCGATAGAAATATAGGAAGAGAGGAACGCCCCATGCTCCTGATGCTCCGTGGCGGTGCTGAGAAGACCCTTGAATACACCGAGTCTGCAGAACAAACCGAATACGCCTATGTAACTACGAAGAACCTCACCTTCAGCTCCGACGACGACTTCATCGCCCTTGGTCTCGGCCTTGAGTTGGCGGGTCTCTTTCTTGACTTCACCATATCGGATGCACTGATGGAAAATGGGCTTTTCAGCGGCGAGAAGATCACATCGGATTTAGCAATAGGGTATAGATTTTAGAGAATGTCCTGCCAAAATGGCAGATTCCCTCAAATTTGTGACATAATTGTCAATATTTATATCCAATATAGACCCTTAATGAACAATGCAAGCACGGACTGTGGGTAAGTCTGTGCTTCTACGATTATTGGCATATGACTTGCATATAGGGCTATAAAAAACGGTCTATTCTTTACAGAAAAACTATGATCGGAGAAAAAATTATGATTGTTCCCAACTTATCTCTACCCAAAGTACTGTTGCCTTTGCTTCTAATGACCCTTGCCCTTGCCTCCAGCCCACGTCAGGCAGTAATGGGCGACATGATCGACGATGAGAACTACATGCTGATCAATCCCGCCGCAGCCTTTGAATATGGAAGCTTCGCAAAAGTGGAATTTGGCAACACGGACCTTAACAGCGAATGGGCGATGGTGAACTATGTCCTGAATGACAAATGGGCCTTTGGTGTGAACTATGGGCGTCAATATGAAAGTTACGAATCTATTCTGTTCAAACCCGAAGGATTTGAACTCAAAACCGACCGTGGTCTCGGCATCATTATAGCCAGCAATCATAGATTCCCTGTAGGCTTGGAATTCTATACTGCATCGCAGGAACAGAACGGGCTTGACGTCACTACAATTCACTCGGTAAAGCAGAATGTATATAGTCTGACCGGAGGCATTCAGACAGATGGATTCTCCTTTAACATTGGCTACCTACAGGACCACTACGCCTTTACAATCAACTATGGAGACAGTAGCGGAAACCGCACAGTCGGTAAAACGTGCAGCCATTGGAACAGTTCCGTCAGATTTGTGACCGATATTGGTGAATCGGACAGCTTGTACGTGTCAACTGGTGTTGTACTCACCGCGCTTGAAGAGGAACAGGACTTGAGAGTACATGGTTTTGACTTCTCTGCCTGTTATTATGGCAAACTGGTCAATAGAATATCGACAACAGCCATGTTGAAACTCAAAGGTGAGAGATATATTGATGATGACAATTTATTTGAGGCTTATAGAATAAAGATACCTCAGATGACCATTGGTTTTGAAATCCCTGTGATTGAGGGCGACAATCTCTCAATTGTGTCAAGGGCAGGATGTCAGATCTCATACGCACAAACAGAATGGGACATGTTTTGGGCTTGTGCCGACTGCTTCCCACCGGGACCAGAAAATTCATTCATAACAGACGACGACTACATAGCCCTCGGCCTCGGAGCAGAATGGAAGGGGTTGCAGTTCGACATGTCTCTCGACGATGAGCTGGTCTGGCAGACGGCACTCAGCTATAACTTTTGATTGATGAAATTATCGAGAGTCTATATCTGTTGTTACTTACAACTTATTGGGATTCAAAGTCGCTTTTCGGAATGCCAGACTGACGTATGATTGATTGTAGTGTGCCGATTCGCAATTCATTGTGATCGGGAACTGGTACTGTTATGGTTGAGTGTTGAAGCTGTTTTTGCATAACAATGTGGCTGCCCCTCCGACGGACTTCGATGAATCCATGCTTTGAGAGCAGACTACAGACCTGTCGCCCCGAAAGTACTCGAAGCCTACCCAATGGCAACCTCCAGATGTGTTACATAGACTTCCTGATGCAGTCTTGAACTAATCTCCTCTTTCGATGCTGTCTCGAAGAAAAGCTCAAGTGCTTCTTTGAGGTTGTTTCGAGCCTCTTCAATTGTTACGCCCTGACTGGCTATGTCAAGCTCAGGACAAAGGGAGACATAGCCTTCTCCTTCTCGCTCAATCAAAACTGTGAAATGTCTCATATAATATTATCCAATCTCCAAGTCTTGGTTTATGGCTGCCGCAAAGGGTTCTGTATTCATTATATATCTACATTCACGCACACATGCAATATATATTTCGACTACGGCTTATATATCACAAATGACAGGTCTGTATCTATGTCATCGCCTGCGAGGTCGAAGGTGCGGATATAGAGATTGCCGGATATCACAGAGTGGGCTGTTACTATCGGTGTTACGCCGTCGCCTGTGGGGCTTATAACAAAGACATAGTCTGTCGAGTTGAGTGTTGTACCGGACAGATCAACAATGTAGTACAGGGCTGTTCTTGAGGTTGAGGAGATATTGTCAGTGCCGGAGAGAAGATCGCCGTCTTCGTCAATTGTGCCGAAGGCTATGGGTAGAGAGGGGCTGTTGTGCTCCATTGGTGAGAGATCGCCCTCCACCTTGACATTGCCCTCAAAATAGCCGGCATATCCTCCACCGCTACCTGTTGATGTTCGCCCATAAACCGCATAGCAATTGGGTCTATCGTAAACCAAACCATAGATGCCATGATTCGAAGATCCTTCACCAGAAAATCCCACAACGCCATAGTTTTCACCTTCTGACGTAGCTTGAGCAAGGATGCCCCTCACCATAGCCCCGGGTGCTTCTGAGGATGCCGACACAAGGATACCTTTTGTGTCAGAGTTGCTTTCGGCATGGAACTCGGCAGCTGTTGTTGGGAATAATTCATCTTCACTCTTACTGGCTACGAGAAGTCCTTTCAAGCCACCTTTGATGTATGCTCCAATGCCGAAATCGCTGTCATAGCCACACTCTGCATGCAGTCCTATGGAATTGAGTGTGCCAGTATTAATTGCTGATATAACAGCCCTCTCTGATAGTGTATCGGAGCCTTCTGCAACACCGATAATATTCAGGGGGCTGAGAGGCGTTTCCGTGCCTATGCCGACATTCCCCTCAAAATAGTTCATTCCGCCCTTGAAGTATCCGGCATAGACGCTGTCTGTATCGCTGCCTATTACCTGACCATATAATGCATAGCTGCCCGGATCATCGAAGACTTGACCGACTATCGCCCTGTTGTTGGGACTGCCGCTTGCTACACCGAGAACAGCATAGCTTCTATCATCAGCATTGCTGGCCTGACTCTGAATGCCGTAGTTCAAGGTCGAACCAGAGCCGTCGATATTGACATTTACTCCGATATTGGAGGAGCCTCCATCTGCATCAAAATTACCTCCATAATTTGATTCCTCTCCTGTAGCCCGGGCAGATATTCCATAACTGCCGCCTGTGAATCGCCCGCCGACGCCACTCAGAGCCTCTCCATAGATACCATTGCCATTGGAGGCGTGATTTATTCCTGCAATGGTCGATTGCTCATCCTCACCGTCGCCAAAATCCACTGTTTCCTCGACATGAAGATAGGCTCCGGGTATTCCTGAGCCGATTGCCACCTGCCCTGTATGCGATATAGAACCTGAAAGTCCGCTGCCGGATGTCCATTCCCAGTCCTCGTCGCCTGTTTCGCCTGAAGACAGGGTGGTATATTCCCAGCCTCCTCCTGCACCTATGGCCAAGACCTGTCCTGTTTCGCCATCTGCGGCAAGCATATCTGTAGATATACCGCCTGTTGCTATGCCGAGAAGGTCTCCGTCTGTGCCGTCGCCTGTCAGGGCTGCTGTATGCTCTACAACCTGCGCACCCCAGTCATCGCCTGCACCACCGCCAATGTCAGATGCCCAAGTCGCTTCACCGCCTACTATCTTAATGACCTGCCCGTCGTCACCATCGGGATTGATTCTGTCGAGTGTTATGCCCGAAAGGGCAATATCCAATGGGTCGTCGTCTGTGCCGTCACCCTCAATAGGATAGGAAACCTCTACGACCTGCGAGCCCCAGTCGTCCCCTGCACCACCGCCAATGTCAGAAGCCCAAGTCGCTTCACCGCCTACTATCTTAATGACCTGTCCATCTTCGCCGTCGGGATTGATTCTGTCGAGTGTTATGCCTGAAAGGGCAATGTCCAGAGGGTCTCCGTCTGTGCCGTCACCCTCAATGGGATATGAAACCTCCACAACCTGACTGCCCCAGTCATCGCCTGCGCCACCGCCAATGTCCGAAGCCCAGCGGACAACGCCTCCGACATTCTTGAGAACCTCGCCGTCCAGAGCACCGGAAGATGAGATCTTCCCCGGTGTTATTGCTCCGTCTGCTATATGATCTTCGAGTATGCCTTCTTCTGCTATGTCCAAGGGATTGCCTGCTGTACCATCTCCATCGAGGGCTTCTGTGTGCTCAACGACCTGTGCGCCCCAGTCGTCGCCTGAGCCACCGCCTATATCCGAAGCCCATGCAATCTCACCACCGACTATTTTGATGATCTGTCCATCTGTACCTGAGGGGTCGAGCCTGTCTATTGTTAATCCGCCCTCTGCAAGACCAAGAGGCTCCTCGCTGCCGTCGCCTGTGAACTCGTCTGTTGTGGATATACCGCCTGACCCTGTGTTGTCTATGCCGTCTGCAAAGCCTTCTGGCATGCCCGTTATTCCGCTCCAGGGCACAGATGCAGCCTCCTCGGAATAGAGGGCACTTTCCGCCTCTGTCGCGCTCTCTGAATGCAGGGCATTGTCGGAGTTGCGTGCATGGTCTGCTGTGCCAGCAGAATCAGCATAGGCAGACGAGTCGGAATAGGCTGCTGTTTCGGAATAGAGCGCGCTTTCTGCCTCTGTTGCAGCCTCAGAATGGAGGGCATTGTCGGAATTGCGGGAATGCTGTGCCGAGTCCGCCTTTTCGGAAAACTTTGACATAATCGCATAGGGGCTTGTGCCCAAGGCATAGCGCGGCGACATCTCCCTTTCGTCGTCAACTGTCACACCAAGCCAGAGAGGCATATCGAAATCTACATATTCAGTCAGGGAAACCCCCGCGCCTATTGTGGCATCGAGTATTCCGTTTTCCAGCTCTATTGTCTGCACCTCGCTCCAGAGGGGTGTGCCGTCCTCCGCTGTTTCGTATATCGAAAATGTTATCTCGTGAGAGCCTGTTATGCCTACGCCGTCCTCTGTAAGACGTGCCTGGAAGTGAATAGTCTCCGGCACTTGCGCCAATAATAATATTGCTGAAAATATAGTCAAAAGTACAAATAGTGCTGCCCTTTTTAGCTTCATGATGCCTCCATTTTGATTTGCATATATTATAGTCAAGATTTTGAGAACAGTAAAGTTTTTTCCACTTTGCCAAGTATCTTGCACAGATGAATCTAGCCTCAGAGACTAATAATCTTGTTTCTATTTGCTTGGGTCTGGCAAAACCTTGAATAGAGACTCAAAGAATAATTAACTTACACTTAACTAGAAAAGTAGCAAAAAATAAGTGTGCAATGGAGCAAAAGATAATATTTTATAGGGGATGAGATTAAACACTGGAGGAAAATGAAAAAGTTGGTAATAGCATTTCTATTTGTTTCACTGCTTTTTGCCTTTCTGGAGCAGACCAGTCCTGTGTTGAGCAGCGCTGGCAAGCCCATTGACGGTGAGAATCATGGCACGATTGCGGCACTCACAGATGACGGCGAAATTATCTGGAGGGCAGAGACAGAAGAACTTGGCAGACCCCTCAGATTCGCCAATGGATACATTCACAATATTGACGAAGTACTCCCCACTGATATTAAGAATCAGGGCGAGCTATGGCTGGAAATAACAATAGACGGACTTTCAACAAGACTCAAATACAAAGGTTCATCCGCTTCAACAGCCCTGAGAAGGGAAACCCCGGCAGAGTCCGGCGAGATTACTGAAGAGCTGGACGAGTTTGAGCTGCATATCGGACAGGTAGGCGGAATTACTGAGATGCGCTCCGATGTAGGAATCGGCACAGATGCCCCTGATGCATCGCTGGATATAGAGGGCGACATGACATTCGGAACAGGCGTGGCAGTCGATAAGATACTCGATGAGGACGACTTCGCATCCAACGACGAGACAGCTTTGGCAACTCAACAGTCGATAAAGGCATATGTCGATTCCGCTTCGGGTACAGATGAGGCTGTATTCTCCGTCAGCTCCGACACAAACAGACTGGGCAGATTCGGCCATATGATGTTCGTACCCACCGAGGGTACAGAGATAACAGAGTCCGACCCTGCGCATAATGATACAATTTACATTGCCATAGGAGGCGGAAGCGGCTCTTCCGGTGCAGTTACAACTGTTCAGGGCGGTGCAGGTCTCTCTCCGGATGGCGCAACTGTAGGCGATGTTGTCCTCAATGCACGCTATGATGACGGGACAATAGGCGTTAACGGCTCAGATGAGCTCTATGTCAAGGATAACGGCATCACAGGCGTGCAGATACTCAATGAAAGCATAAATAACGAGGACATATCCCCTGCAGCGGCAATAGACTGGGGTAAGCTCAATACCACCGGCTCAAGTCTGTCGGATATTGACGACACAGAGATTACATCCGCCACAGAGGGCGATATTCTATACTATGACGGCACAGACTGGGTCAATCTCGGGGCTGGTGCACCGGGCGAGGTGCTGACCACATATGGCGATACAGCAGCACCAAGCTGGGAGGCACCATCCGGTGGAGAATCAGGCGGTGCATATATCTGGGATCAGGACACAATGGACCAGCCTGCAGATATGCGCATAGAGGGAACTGCTGCAGCCACCTTCCTCAAGACAGATGCGGATGCCGATGACCCAGAGACACCCTTACGCGGTATGATACGCACCAAGGGTTCTGGCTCGGAATTTGCAGGCTTTCTCTTCGATGGCACATGCTGGAAGAAATTCTTCCCCGGCTTCGACACAACATGCTATGGCGGTGATTTCACTGTAACAATAACAGGCGACCTCACCAACTGCGACGGGGCATCCATACCACTTACAGCATCGGTTTCCGGCGGTTGGCCGGACTTCGACTATGACTGGGTGGGCGATGGCTCATGGGACGATCCCGCTACAATCACAGTCAGCCCTTCTGTCGGAGTGCATCAGTATATCGTGCAGGTCAGGGACATAGGCATGAATGTCACGGCCGATACAGTTGACCTTGTTGTCAACCCCACCCCGCCTGCGCCCAGCCCGTCTGCAAGCCCTACAGAGATCGACTATGGCGGGTCTGTAACCCTCAGCGCAGGGGTATCCGCCGATGCCTACAGCTGGCGCGAGGGTTCATGTGGCGGAACTGAGGTATCAACAGCCAGTAACCCAACACTTTCACCTGAAGCGACCACAACTTACTATCTGATGGTTCAGCAGTCCGGCTGCTGGTCTTCATGCGGAAGCGTAACCGTGACTGTCAATGTTGCTGAACCTTTCGCATATAATATGGAAAACGGCACCTATCAGACTTACCTTTATGGAATGGATCAGGCAGATGACGGCTCATTCTGGGCTTGTGGAATCAGGTATAACGGTTCCTATTATGACGCCATCCTCACCAAATTCGACATAGAGGGTAATCATCTCTGGACGAAATCCTATGGAAACTCCTCGCAATATGACTATTTCTACGACTGTGTAGCCCTTTCTGATGGTGGAGTAATAGTGGTCGGCTACACAAGGGGATATGGTGCAGCTGTTGGCTCAAACTATTCCACCTGGGTCAACAGAATGGACAGCTCTGGAAACATCACCTGGTCAAAGGCATGGGGCAGAAGTGGCTATAACAGCTATGCTTATGATGTCTCTGAAACAGCCGACAGCAATTTTGTGCTCATTGGAAGAACATACGGCTATGGGCCATCCGTTGGAACAGCCAGCATTCAGCTGACAAAGTTCTCGCCCACAGGTACAATATTCTGGCACAAGGGTATAGGCGGTACAGATTATGATTACGGATCTCAGGTAATACCCTCTGAAACCGGTGGATATGTACTGACAGGCTACACTCGTTCATTTGGACCGGGTTCCGGATCATATTACAGCATGTATCTCATCAAGCTCGACAGTTCAGGCAATCATGTCTTGTCACGGGGGATTGGATCCAGCAGCTATCATGATTATGGCTATGGATTGACTCTGGCTCCCGATGGCTATTATCTAGTCGGATACACATATAGTTATGGCCCTTCAGCTACATCGATTTTGTCTGGTTTCCTTGTTAAGCTTGGCTTTACAGGTACATTGAGTGCAGCTCGGGGTATAGGCGGAAGTGACTATGACTATTTCCGTGCAATTGACTATACTGAAGACGGTACCCTGGCCATCTTTGGCTACACAAGATCCTTTGGTGCAGGTGTTCCGCTTGACGATAACTCCATGTGGGTTGTAGAGCTGAATACAAGCTATGGTGTTGTTAATTCCCAGGCAATGGGGTGCACTGGCGACAATAGCTCCATAGGCAATAATGGTATGGCCACCACCGGTGGGGGATATGTTGTGATCGGATATACAGGTTGTTATGGTCTGTCCACCAATCAGAATTTCATAGTTGGCCTGGATAGCGACATGACTCCATGTCTTAGCTCTGATTCTTCAGTGCCTACAGTACAGACGGCATCGCCGACAGTACAGTCATTTACACCAACTATCGTGAATTACTCACCTTCGGTTTCCTCACCAAGTGTACCAACACTATCGACCTCCTTCACCTGGACAGATCGCTGCCCCTGATAGTCGGAGAATAGAATATCGAAGACCCTCTCTATAGAGGGTCTTTTTTTTATTGACTTTCCCCTTAAAATATGTAAAATGAGGGGTCAAATATTGGGTGATGGAATAAAACAATCTATACAGCCCTGTATAGGGCAGGAGGAACAATGAGAGCACTTTATCTCGTGCTGATTTCGTTGCTTATAGCAGCTTCTTTCACAGGCTGCGGCAAGACAGAGAAGGTCGAGCAGACACCCGAGGCCACAGAGCAGGCCGTAGAAATCGAAACCGAAGAGAATGTGGTCACAGAAGAGCTACAGGATACCATGGCAACAGAGGATGCCGAAGTAACTGAGCAGACAGAGGAAGAGATCGATCCAGCAGAAATGGCCGAGTAAAGGAACATTCAGCTGTTATATGAGCCCAAAGGGTTCAGTTATCTTTTTTTGAAGCCCCGTTCAGGGGCTTTTTTTATGAAGAATTGATTTTCGCAAAACATTGCTGAAGGCTATATTCTTTTGAAACAATATATGGAAGGGGAAAAATGAAAAGGGCTATTTTAACAGCAATACTCGTGGTAATCATTCTCACCGCCTGCCATGCCGACAGGATGTCCACAGACTATCCAAGCCTTGGCGACAAGGGTACAGATAAGAAGATCCTCGTTGCAGGCGAGATGAGTGATTTCAGGTACGATGTCATCAAAAAGGTTGCAGGGCATTTTCCAGACTATCTCTTCGAGGTCACAGACTTCGGAGGCGCAAAGGACAGAGACCTCGAAACATATCATGCTGTCATAGTGGTAGATCAGGTGGAGGCATGGATGCTCTTCAATGGCGGTGCAAAGAGGCTGATGGACAGAGCAGAACCCCATAAGGTTATACCCTTCATCACAGCCGGCGATCCCGACTGGGGCTGGACCGACAAGTCGACTGGCATAGAGGCAGTCACAGGTCCTTCTGAAGAGCCCAGGAAGGACGGAATTGTGGAGGAGTTGAAGATGCGTTTGGATGGGATTCTGGCGAACTGAATCTGCCAACGTTTATTTCTTCAGCCTGCAATTCATCCCATACCTCAAAAACCCTTTGCTATATATAATCTCCCTGCTATTTTAATAAATTATGGGGTCGAGTGACGCGGATTGTCCACTGCTTTGCCCTTTTGATATAACTGTCATAATATAGAGAGGTTATATGTCAAAGACTCTCCCTTTTATAGCGATTTTAATATCCCTTTTAACTGTTACGTCCATTATTTGCGAAGAACAGACCATAACGGCAGAAGAGGCAATATCAACAGCCCTTCAGGGCATCAAGATGACACCAAGGGACATTGCACCGAGAAACACCATTGAGCCGGACACTTTTCGCCTGTCCATTCTCGAAGAGGCTATGGCATCCCCTGTGGAGCTTCCGGCCTTCATAGACAGATTAGAAGGGCAGCTTTCGCCTCAGGCAGGTATAGATTCCCTTCTCTACACTGTACAGGGTTTTCTCGGAATCAATCCTGCCCGTCCTGTCTTCGAGAAGCCTGAGGTGGAGAATCCATGGAAGGATGTTCGGGAACTTCCGCCGAGCATCCGTGACGGCATGGACGCTGTAATTCATCTATACAGACAGGCGGAGGAGGAGCGCAGGCTTGCCTTCACTGAAATTGACACATTCCAGATGGACACATTGCGAACAATGCCAACCGTTTATATTCTTGGTTTACCAGCTAAATTCGAAAGGGAGGCCGACAAGGCGACAATTGATGATTCATTCCTCGCTGAGATAGACAGGGAAAAGAGGGACTCCCGCTTCTTTGCCCTTTCGGGGAGTGTCAATCACCAAAGGCTGCAAAAGAGCTCCGCCATTGTCCTGTCTGCAGCCCAGAAAATGCTTGAGAACGCCAACAAGGCTGCGGCAAAGAACGGCTTTGATCCCTTCCTCTTTGCACCGGATACCATGATAACCGGCGATGTGTTATACTATACCGAGACTGAGTTTGGCGCATTTGCCATCGGTGGTTTCGGCCCAACGACATATGTCGGGAATTTTGCCCTTACTGTCGATCTCGGTGGAGATGATGTTTACAAGGGGCGGACCGGAAGTGGCAGGGAGGGTTTCTCAATAGCCATTGATCTAAAAGGTGACGATAAATATATCAACAACGATGACTTTGCCTTTGCGTCAGGCTTCCTCGGAACAGGCATACTGATAGATATAAAGGGAGATGACCTTTACAGCTCCGGCAACTTTGCCCTCGGCTCCGGGATTTTCGGCACTGGCATTCTGCTTGATATTGACGGCAGCGACACATATATCGGTTCTTCCTTCACAGAGGGTGCTGGCTTTGCTGGTATCGGTCTTCTTTCCGACAGAGATGGAAGGGATGTATACAGTTCCTTTGCCATGTCCCAGGCCTTTGCCTATACAGGTGGCGCAGGTATTCTGAGGGACGATAACGGCGATGATACATATATCTCCACAGGCTTCGGAGATATCGATTTCAACGGCAATGGCCTCTCGCTCTCCCAGGGTTTTGCTACGGGACACAGACCGGTTGCTTCAGGCGGGATAGCTGCTCTGCTCGACAAAGCCGGCAATGATACATATACAGCCGAGATATTTGCTCAGGGTTCTGCCCATTGGTTCGGTCTGGGGCTGCTTCTCGACAGGGCGGGCAATGATAAATACACAGCCTTCCAGTTCGCACAGGGGGCATCAGCCCATCTTGCAGTGGGGGCGATCACCGATTTTGAAGGACAGGACTCATATCTTTCATGGACAGTGTCGCAGGGCATGGGTCATGACCTCTCTGTGGGGCTTCTTGACGACAGAGGCACACAGGACGACAGCTATCTAATCTGGGATCTCTCCCAGGGTGCTGGCAATGCCAACGGTATAGGTATGTTCATCGAGCGTGGCGGCAATGACGGCTATCTCGTGCGCAATGAGTACAATTCCCACGGCTACGGCAACTGGCGCAGGGAATTCGGCTCTGTTGGCATATTTGTAGATCTATCTGGAACCGACTTCTTCTCCGGCAGGGGTAAGGACGGCGAGATCTGGACAAATGGCAGCTATGGCATTGGCATTGACTTTACCAAGAAAAGCAAATCCGACCAAAAATAAAGGACATAGATGATAGGCAAGCTGATACAGAAGATCTTCGGCACGGCTTCCGAAAGGCATATCAAGAAGCTCATGCCCCTTTTAGAGGAGATCAATGAGATTTTCGAGGGGCTTTCTTCCCTCACAGATGAAGAACTAAGCGCAAAGACAGTTGAGTTCAAGGCATATATCAACAAAAAGGCAGCGGATGTCCGCAGCGAGATTGAAGAGATCGAAGGGATGATGGAGGAGTCCGAAGACCCTCAAGAGCATGCGCGGATGGCAGAGAGGCTTGAAGAGCTTAGAGATGAGGAATATGCCCTTGAGCAGGAGGCACTGGACGACATAATGACAGAGGCCTTTGCAGTTGTAAAGGAGACCTGCAGAAGGCTTGTCGGCAAGGAATTTGTTCTTACAGGCTCACGGACCACATGGAATATGATACCCTACGATGTTCAACTGCTCGGTGCAATTGTCCTGCACAGGGGCATGATTTCCGAGATGAAGACAGGTGAGGGAAAGACGCTGGTATCTTCAATGCCCCTCTATCTGAATGCCCTTGTCGGCAAGGGGTCACACCTCGTCACCGTCAATGACTATCTCGCAAGGCGTGATGCTGAGTGGAACTCGCCGATATACAATTTCCTCGGTCTTAAGGCAGGTGTGGTTTCCGACAAGGTTGAGCCCCACAGCCCCGAACGCAAGGGCGAATATGATCTCGACATCACCTATGGAACGAATAATCACTTCGGCTTCGACTATCTCCGCGACAACATGAGTCAGAGGGCCGCCGGCAGGGTACAGCGGGGTTTCTATTACTGCATCATAGACGAGGTCGACTCTGTTCTCATAGACGAGGCACGAACACCTCTAATCATTTCAGGCCCGGTGGAGTCGAAGATCAATGCCCGCTATTCTCAGTGGGTCGGCCATGTGGAGAATCTCGTCAGAAAGCAGATCAATCTCTCAACAAGGCTGCTCAAAGAGGCACAGGATCATCTCGACAACGAGGAAGAGGACAAGGCAGCTACAAAGCTCCTTATGGTGCAACGCTCCACACCAAAGAATGCACGTTTTCTCAAGATGGTCAAACAGCCCGGCATACAGAAGCTGATCAACCAGATGGAGGCCAACTTTCTCCGCGACAAGAATATGCACGAGCTTGACGCTCAGCTGTTCTTCGCCAAGGAAGAAAGGGAATCATCCATCAACCTCCAGGATAAGGGAATGATAGAGCTTTCTCCCTCCAATCCGGAGCTTTTTGTTCTTCCCGATCTTCAATACGAAATAGACAAGATAGAGATGAACCCTGACCTGTCCGACGATGAGAAGAAAAAGGGCGTAAAGCAGCTCTACGATACATATACAGAACGCTCTGAGATCACCCACGCAATAAATCAGCTTCTGAAGGCATATACACTCTTTGAGAAGGATGTCGACTATGTTGTCCACGAAGGCAAGGTGGTTATTGTCGATCAGTTCACAGGGCGATTGATGCCCGGTCGGCGTTTCTCCGACGGTCTGCATCAGGCATTGGAGGCAAGGGAGAGGGTCAAGGTCGAGCAGGAGACACAGACCTTCGCCACCATTACAATTCAGAACTTCTTCCGCCTCTACAGAAAACTCTCCGGCATGACAGGAACAGCGGCGACAGAAGCCCAGGAATTCTACGAGATATACAAGCTTGAGGTCATATCCATACCCACAAATAAGCCCGTTATCCGCGAGGACAACGAAGATATTGTCTATATGACACGCAGGGAAAAATACAATGCCATACTCGACGAGATAGAGGCAAGGCACAAAGAGGGCAGGCCGATACTGGTAGGTACGGTCTCTGTTGAGGTATCCGAGACATTGTCGCGAATGCTCAAGAGAAGGGGCATATCCCACTCTGTTCTCAATGCCAAGCACCACGAAAAGGAAGCGGAAATTGTAGCCAGAGCAGGCCGACAGGGGGCTGTCACCATAGCCACGAATATGGCAGGTCGAGGCACTGACATCAAACTCGGCGATGGTGTACCGGATCTCGGTGGTCTGTATATCATAGGCTCTGAAAGGCACGAGTCCCGAAGGATAGACAATCAGCTAAGGGGGCGTTCCGGTAGACAGGGCGATCCGGGTAGCTCGGTGTTCTTTGTCTCAATGGAGGACGATCTGATGCGCCTCCATGCAGGCGGCGAGAGAATTGCCAGCCTGATGGAGAAGATGGGCACACCCAAGGACGAACCCCTTGTTCACCCGATGGTCTCATCATCCATAGAGAGGGCACAGAAGCGTGTGGAGATGCAGAACTTCTCCATCAGAAAGCATCTTCTCGAATACGACGACGTCATGAATCAGCAGAGGACTGTCATATACCAGAAGAGGAATGAGATACTCGACTCCACAAATCCTGTCCCCAATTTCAGGGAGCTTGTTTCAGAGGAGATCGAAAGGCTTGTCGACGAGACAACAGACCCTTCTGTTCCAAGCTCGGAATGGGACTGGGACAGCCTGACACAGACATTCTCCAGACTCTTTTTGACAAAGCCACCTGTGGACGAGGACACAAAGAAGGGCCAGATAGACGAGGTTTTGCGGGAAGCCGCCCTTGAGTCATTCGAGAAAAAGCGTCACTTCCTCGGCGACGAGATAGCGAGGGATCTTCTAAGATGGGCGATGCTTGGAGCGATTGACACCAAGTGGAAGGAACACCTCCACTCAATGGACACACTCAAAGAGGGCATTTCCCTAAGATCTTATGCACAAAAAGACCCTCTGATTGAGTATAAGAAAGAGGGATATGAGACCTTCCTGAGTATGCTCTCGGAGATTGCAAGGGAGTCCATACTCAGGTTCTTCCACACCCAGGTCCGCGTGTCGCCGGAACAGCTGGAAAGGAGCAGGAAGCTATCAGCAAAGCACGATCGTGTAGGCTCCTTTGACAAGCGAATGCTCGCAGAGAAGGAAAAACAGGGCGAGTCGACCCAGCCTGTGCGCAGACAGACAGAGGAGAAGGTCGGCAGAAATGATCCATGCCCCTGCGGAAGCGGCAAAAAATACAAACACTGCTGTGGGAGATAGCCCTTTACTTACTCAAATTTGATTGGCCCTTTGTCTTGAGAGCTGTTTCCCCATGTATTAACAGAAGGCGAGCCATCTCTGTCATCTTCTAAGGGCTTTTAACTACCTCTGGTTCTGGAGTATGAGCTGTCGGAGCTCGTCATTCTGCCGCCTCAGTTCTTCTATCTGCCTTTCAAGGGATTCAATTCTTTCGTCCTGCTCATCCGATTTGACGGTGAGTTCCTGTATTGCCGCTGTATTTATCGGTATTATGCCGTTGTAGTTGACAGCAAGCTGACCGTTGTCTCCATTGGCAACGCTGACAAGCTCCGGCAATATCTCCCTGAGCTCCTGAGCTATAAAGCCATAGGAGCCTGTTCCGGATACATTTGGCAGGATATCCTTGCGCCACTGGAATGAGACAGGTCTCAGTCTGCTGACAATGTTCAGACCGCTGGATACATCCCGTATATTCTTCTTTAGCAACCTGTCCGAGGAGTCCCAGCTGACTGTGGCATAAGCATCGCCGGCAACATATAGCTCATATGCTGTGGTAAGGGAATTGGTCTCTATGAAAACAGTGCCGTCAGCTCCATTCCAGTTGAAGACAGCTGTATTGTCAATATCTGTTGTTGCTGTGTTACCGAATGCAAAGCTATAGTCACCTGCTGCGCTACAGGACGCACCACCCGGAATTGCAGAATATGTTCCCGTCGCCATATTGAAGTATCCACAGCCGACAGTTGAATAGGCGCCTGTAGCCCAGTTCTGCTGCCCGCCGCCTATGAATGATCTGCCTCCGCCGGCCGTATTTGCAACACCGCCGCAGATGGAGGCCCAGATATTATTTGCATTATTCGACTGCCCTCCACTCACAACTGCGAAGCTATTGCCCGCTGTGTTCCACTTTCCACCGCCCACAGTTGTGAATCTCTCGCTGGCAGTATTGAGATAGCCACCGGCGACTGTTGCAGAGGTGTCGTCTCCGGCGGGATTGCCTGTTATTGAGTTCCATCCGAGGTTGATGTGGCTGTGCTTCATCGCACCATATAGGGTATTGCCCAACTTGGAGATACCCCAGAGCCTCTGAGTCCAGAGAACTGAGTCTGTTTTTGTCCAGTCCATGTCCTCCTCAAGGGACAGGGATTTCCATTCTGTTCCATCGTGGCCGAGGAAATTTGTGCCATCGAATTTAATAATGCCAGTGTCTGCCTCTGCAGTATTGCCTATGCGTATTGCGCCGTTGCGGGATCCGTCACGAATATCAAGCCTCGTAAGGGGGGCAGAGTTGCCTATGCCGACCTGTATATCGTCATCTATGAACAGAACAGGACTCCCTGTCTGGAAGAGAATATCGCCTGCGTCCATTGTGACGGTATTGCCAGCCTCTCCATAGACCTCATCGAGTGTCTGGTCATCAGTTCCGCTGTCGTCATCACCGGGCGTCCAGTTTGCACCGTCAAATCTTAGAACCTGCCCGGATAAAGGGCTTGTGGATGCGATGGAAATGCCCTGCAGCCCTGAGACCGTAGGGTTGGGCAGGTTGCCCGAAAGATCGCCGCCTGCTGTCTGATCATAAGGCATTGCCTGACCTGTTGTCGTAGCTTCCAGAACATTCTGAATGGTATTCGAATGCATGTCAAGATAACCATGGTGATGTGCTGATCCGTCCTCTTTGACGCTGAATACAGTCAAGTCGTCATGATCTCTGACTGTCAGAGAGTCGTTTCGTCCTGCATCGCCACCTCTGTCGAGCTGCCAGTGCAAGCCGCTATTGGAATAGACCCTGACATCCGTGTCTCCGGAAAGTCGGAAGGAGCCCGAGCAATAAAAGGCTGTTCCATCGCCGCTGGCATTGTATGCATGAATAGTAGCTGCATCGTCGGATGAGCTGTTGTTCTCAAGGCGCATCGCCTTTGCTGCACCGACTGTGATGTCCATACCCCTGTTAAGGGCCCCTGTTGCGTTTACAGTTATCGGTGAAGAAGGAGCAACATTGACCACATTGCCGAGATCATAGGCCGCCTGAAGATCACCCGGTGCTGCTGAAATGGCTGCAATTGCAGAATCAAGGTCATCCAGTGCACCGTGGACTTCTGTTTCAGATGAAATTACGGTAAAATCTCCGAGGGAGGTCAGAGCAATATCTGTATCGCTGGGATTATCCGTAAGTGCGGACAGGTCCACAGTCCATATTGTTCCGTCCTCAGTAATTGTCAAATCAGAACCGTCAAAACTCGCCTCTGTGATCAGCTCATTTGCGTCGTCAGTGTCGGTGTCGGTCG
>NPID01002642.1_pt1 | contig 82383 bp, 74 predicted proteins | sample 8637491 | NCBI WGS metagenome assembly NPID01 (sample SAMN07420843, study PRJNA396082) | bioreactor metagenome | isolation source: sample BA6 brine-fed electro-methanogenic bioreactor BA | place: Japan: Kochi | collected 2016-06-14 | reverse complement strand
CACCGCATGTACAAAAAGGAACTTCATGATTAAAGCATTCGACAACGACCTCTACCTATCCCAGCAGGCATCCTTTATACGCGAACGGATGCAGCGCTTCGACGGACGACTATACCTGGAGTTCGGCGGCAAGCTGATAAACGACTTCCATGCCGCCCGGGTACTGCCCGGATACGACCCGAACGTAAAGGTGCGCCTTTTAAAGGAGCTTCAGGAGGATGCTGAAATTATCCTCTGCATCCACGCCGGAGCTATCGAACACCGGAAAATGCGCGCCGACTACGGCATAACCTACGACGCCGACGCCATGAAGCTGATAGACGATCTTCGGGAATGGGGGCTTTCGGTTTCGGCACTGGTTATTACCCGATGGAAGGACCAGCCCCAGGCCCGGGCCTTCCGGACAAAAATCGAAAACCGCGGCATCCGGGTGTATACCCATAATTCGATAAAGGGATATCCCGCCGATCCCGACCTCATCGTTTCGGAGGAAGGATACGGATCGAACCCGAGGATAGAGACCACAAAGCCCCTGGTGGTGGTAACCGGCCCCGGACCCGGATCCGGAAAAATGGCCACCTGCCTCTCACAGATATATCACGACCACCGGCTGGGCACAAATGCCATGTACGCCAAGTTCGAAACCTTTCCCATCTGGAACCTGGCCCTGGACCACCCCGTTAACAAGGCGTATGAAGCGGCAACCCTGGACCTGCGGGACTTCAACCTTGAGGACCCCTACCACAAAGCCGCCACCGGTGAGAGCGCGGTAAACTACAACCGGGATGTGGAATCCTTTCCCATTCTCCAGGCCATTCTTGAACGGATAACCGGGGACGGAAGCATTTACAAATCCCCTACCGAGATGGGAGTAAACCGGGCGGGCTTCGCCATAGTCGATGACGAAGCGGCACGCGAGGCCGCACGGCAGGAGGTGGTCCGCCGCTACTTCCGCTGCGCCTGTGAACACATGATGGGAGCCGCAGATGACAGCGCCCTGGAGAAAGCCGTACAGCTTCTGGATGCACTTGGCATACGGCCCGAATACCGCACCGTCGTCCCCGCCGCCCGGTCCGCCGCCGAAGAGGCACGACAGACCGCCTCCGACCAGTCGCCGGTCTGCTGCGGATCGGCCCTCGAGCTTCCCGACGGCACAATCGTAACGGGTAAAAACTCCACCCTCCTCCACGCCGCCACCGCCGCCGTCCTTAACGGAGCCAAGGCACTGGCCGGGCTGCCGGACCCCATCCACCTCCTCTCGCCCATCGTCATCGAATCCATCTCCCGCTTCAAGCAGGATGTCCTCCAGCGCCAGAGCGCCAGCCTCGACGTGGACGAAGCCCTCATAGCCCTCTCCATAAGCGCCGCCCTGAACCCCACCGTCCAGGCCTGCATCGACCGCCTCCACGAACTGCGGGGCTGCCAGATGCACCTTACCCATCTCCCCACCCCGGGCGACGAAGCGGGCCTCCGCAAACTCGGCGTAAACCTAACCTCGGACCCCGCCTTCGCCAGCAGGCGGTTGTTTGTGGAGTAAAAACAGCTTGCAAAGCGGAACATCCATGCATATACTGTATACATGGAAAAGATGCAGATCCTGTTTCCCGAACCTCAGCTCAGCCGTCTGAGACAGCTCTCCCGGGCGGAAGACCGTCCGGTGAGCGAACTCATCCGCAGCGCCGTTGATTTCTGGCTCGCCCGGCGCGGAGATGTTCCGGCTGAAAAAGCGGCAGAAACTCCCCCGGTCTATGGCTGCGGCGAGATCCTTACCGGGCCGTCCGGATTGAGAGAAGCTGCGTATGTGGACAGGGAAGGCAGATGAAAAGCTTCGATACCAATATTCTGCTCTACGCGGTAAACAGCGACTGCCGGGAACACAATGTGTGCCGTACTCTGGTCGAGGACGCCCTGAAGGAGCGGGAGGGATGGATTATCGCCGACCAGGTATGGTTCGAGCTTTACCGTCTTCTCAGAAATCCCCTGGTTCTGAAGAAGCCCCTCGATGCCGGCAGCGCCGCTTCCGCAATTTCCTGGTACCGGGAACGCTCGGGCTGGCTCAGCTGCGCCTGGGAACCCGATATGATGAAGGAGCTTTCGGCCGTCTGGAACCGGGAAGAGGTTCCGGCCCGGAACACCTTCGACATTATTCTCGGCATCACCCTGAAAAAACACGGAGTAAGCAGGCTCTATACCCGCAACCGCAGAGATTTCCTTCCAGCAGGTCTTACGGAAGTAATTGATCCGCTCGCCTGACACCTGGTCAGCACCTTCCCATTTGAAAGATGATTACTCCGCGTAATGGTCGGTGTACATGTCCAGCACCTTACGGATCATCTGCTGATAGGGTATGCGGGTTTTCCTCGCAGTCTCTTTAAAAAAATCAAGGCTCTTTTTTGAAAGAGCAATTGTGACTTTCCTGGTTTCTTCCTTTGGAATAAGCAGTTCAGGAGGCGGAATTACAGCCTCTATTTCTGCTGCAGTCAGAATAGCCTCCGAAATATCTTCCGGTGCATCTGCGTATCTATGTTCTCTTTTCATATCGTTGTTTTCCCTCTCTCCAGTAACCGGCTCCGATCAGCCTTATACTGTTCTTTCTTAAAGTAAATCTGACCGTTACAATTCCAGTACTGATTTTTCCAATACAGAAAAATCTGTCCTCGGTGCCGCTATGTTTTTCATCCTTCAGAATAATCCTGCCCGGATAAAAAAAAGCATACTGGGCTTCTTCGAATGAAATATCATGTTTCTCCATATTCCGGCAGTTTTTGTTTTCATCCCATTCGAATGGTCATATGTATATTATAAACACAACTTGTCACATCCGCTTTCTATTTCTTGAAACACCGCACAGCGCCGGCGGCATAAGCTCACTCATCCATCAGCCGGTCCGGGTAATAGCAGCGGAAAATGAGAGTTTTTTGAAACCCGGACGCTTTTTCATCGTATATAGTTAAGAGTATGGAAGATCTCGACGCGGTCAGAGAGACTCTTAATGGAAATACCGATGCGTTCTCTCTCCTGGTCAGGCGCTATACGCCGGTTCTCTTCAGACTCGCATCGCGGATGTCCGATCAGAGCTCCCCGGACCTGAGGTCCCGGGAGGCGGAGGAGGCGGTACAGGAAATATTCCTGCGCGCATACCGCAATCTGCACCGTTTCAATATCCGCTACCGATTTTACACCTGGCTCTACTCCATAGCTCTGAACTACCTCCGCTCAGCCCGGAGAAAAAGGCGGCTGTCGGGACTCTTCACACATCTTCCCTACAATGATGATATCCACATTCCGGGAGAGATGCCCGGAAGCCACGGGTATGCATCACCCGAAGAAAGAGCCGTGGAGGCAGAGGGTGAACGGCTTGCCGGCGAGGCGCTGAAAAAGCTGAAGCCCCGGGAGCGGGAGGTCTTCGTGCTCCGTGTTCTGGAGGAACAGACGGTGGCGGAAACTGCGCGGATCCTCGGGGTTCCCGAAGGTACGGTAAAGGTGCGGCTGCACCGGGCCAGGAAGGAGCTTGCGGCGATAATGAGGCAGTGGCAATGGGAAGAAGAATGATATTTATGAAACCAGTACCGGATATATGCGTATATAAAGGATGAAGGTGGAGATTAAAGTATGAACTGCAGTGAATGGCAGCAGGAGTTCGACAGACTCACCGGGGACGAAGGATGGCGGGAGATTTCTCCTGCCATAACCGGACATGCAGAAAGCTGTCCCCGGTGCGGCCGTCAGCTTGAGGCGTTCCTGATACTTAGCGGACAAAAGACCAGGGATGCCGAAGTATCGCCCTGGCTCGTTGACAGGGTGGATGCAAGGGTCCGCTCCGGTATTGCAGAAGCACAGAGGAAACGGCGGGGGCGAACCCGGCTGGTACCAGCTGGTGCGGCCGTACTCATGCTGCTCCTTTTTGCCGCGGGAGGAGGTTTCCTGCGTTCGACCTTCTCACCGCTGTCGCCGGCGACTTCGGAGCAGAGCGGTGCCGTTGTTGTGCGATTTGTGCTCGAGGCGCCGGCCGCGGCGGAGGTTGCGGTTGTGGGAGACTGGAACGGATGGGATCCGCAGGCGGACCGTCTTGCGAGAACAGACGGCGGTGTCTGGGAAGTTAAAATCCCCCTCGTTCCCGAACAGGAATACCGGTACCAGTTTCTTATTGACGGGGAAGAGTGGATGGCCGATCCGAACTCCATACTGCAGGTGGAAGACGGTTTCGGAAGCGTCAACTCGGTCCTGGATATATAAATTCCGATTATTTTGGAGGATGATATGAACAGTAGAATAACAATGAAGGCAGCGGCGCTGACCGCGGTTCTTATACTGATGGCTGCGGCGGTCCCTCTGTTCGCCCAGACGGAAACGGACAGTTTCGACGGTGAGCCTCCCTTCGTACGGGAACTTGCCCTGCGGCTGATGGAGCGGGACTGGAGCATGGAGCAGGTGCGCGAGATGGTACAGGCAAGCCGCGCTTTCCAGTGGAGCGGACTGGATCCCGAACTGGCGGATCTTACAGCCTACGCGCTGCAGAAGGGCCTTGAGGGGGAACCGGCAGGTTCCGTCGATTCACCGCGGATACGTGCACAGCTGGCACTCGAGCTTGCAGCGGCGGCCGGGGAAATGGAGCGTCTCGGCTATGATGAGCAGCTTGTCGCCCGGGCGGCGGCGGAGAGCGTCCGCAGCATGAATACTGCCAGAAACGAATGGAGAACCGGTGAAAATGATGAAGCCGACGCCCTGCGTATCCGCGACCGGGTACGTGAGCAGCTGCGGACCGAGATTGAGCATCAGGAACTCCGGCAGCAGCTTCGGCAGCGCAAGGGTGACGGCTCCGGTGCGGGCGCGGGGCAATCAGCCGGAGGGGGAAGAGACTCCGCACCTCAGGCTCCCATCGGGCCTTAAGCGGCAATCATGAAGCGCCTCCGGTTTTTCCCGCTACTTTTGATGCTTCTAGCCGTCACCTCCGGGGCGCAGACGGTGGAGCGGATACTTGAAACTTCCGGTTTATCGGCGGGACAGCGCAGTGCTGTCCTTGCCGAGTTTGAGAAGGCTGAGGCGGCGGGAATACCCGAAGCCTTCCTTCTGCCGCGGATAGAAGAGGGTATGGCAAAGAACGTGCCGGTACCCCGGATAATTGATGTTATCCGCCGCGAGAGGGAGGCTTTTGCGCTGGCACTTGGACTTCTGAAAGAAACCGGATACGCTGGTACGGACGGCACCGGTCCGCCGGTCGCGGAATGGCAGAGAACGGCGCATCTTCTTCTTTCCGGGGTCAAGGATGATGACGCCGTCTCCCTGCTGCGCGCCTTCGGCGAAAGGAAAGAAGACTTCCGTCAGGGAACAAACCTCTATCTGGCTCTGGTGAAATGGGGCATTGACCCCGTAGATTCGCTGCGTCTGACCTCTCTTGCCGCAGTCTCTCCTCTGGCGGCCGACAGCTTTATGGGTATCCCGGAACTATTTATCGAGGCACGGAGACAGCGGATACGTACCGGTGATATTATCGAAAGAATTGCGCAGGAACTGCCCCGCAGCCGTTCCCTGGACAGTCTGAAAAACAGGGTGCTGTATTGAAACCAGCACATTATGACAGGAGAATGAGCATGCACAGCCAGAGTAACATTGTAAGGATAGTTGCGTCGGCGGCTCTTTTCGCCCTTGGCGCCGCATCATCCCTTCCGGCCCTTTCCCCCACCCTGGTCGCGGGGGCGTTCGCGGAATCCGTACCGAAAGATGCACCGGAGTTCGGAATCGGCGGCAGTCTGGGTTACCGTTTTACGGTCGGCGACGATGGCTATGCCCTGATCAACGCAGCAGCGTACCTTACGAGGCTCCGTTCGGCCGCGGAGAGCGGCGAAGTTCCCCTGGACTACAGCCGGGCAGAGCTGATCACCTCCCTTCCGGCAGGCCGAAACAGGGTCGAGTTTTCAGGATCCGCCGGGGCATCTGTTCTCGGTGCGGCGGATGAGGAGCTCTATTTCGATCCGGCATGGGAACTTCGTTACAGCTTCGAACGGGGAAGAAGAAAACTGCGCCCCTACATCGCTTACGCGGGCGCCTTCCGCTACGAAGAGAGCGGAACTGGTGGATATTTCTCTTCGGGAGCAAAGGCGGGCTTTGAGTACAGCCCTAAAGTGGAAACACGCTGGGACTTTCAGACAGGCGCATACCTGGAACAGTATGAGGATCGCCAGGATCTGCTGCTGGGTTCATCCCTCTCCCTCGACCTGCTTCCGGGACTGTTCTGGGAAGTTCTCCTTGAACCTTCAGTAAGCTGGCGTTCCTCGGACACATCGGCCGAAAGTGCAATCGGCGCGAAGCTGCCCGCCGCCCTCCGCTGGACACCCGCAATAGAATGGTCCTTCCAGCTGGAAGGATCGGCCGGACAGATTTACTACCCGGAAACGGAGGAGAGCACTTTTACGGGACTGGCGTCCCTGCGCATAGACAGAACCATAAGGGAATCGTTCTTCCTCTACCTTGAGGGGGGAGGAGGGAGCAATATTGACCCCTACCTCCGTGCGGGAATAGACGTTTCATTCTGACTGCCAATACGGCGGCTTTACAGACTCACATTTCCAGTGCCCACCGGACAGCCGCCTCCGCATGAATGGCGGTGGTGTCGAAAATGGGGAGGGTGCTGTGCTGCTGCTCGATAAGCATCGGGATTTCGGTGCAGCCTTCGATAAGCCCCTCGGCTCCTTCGGCATGGAGCTTTTCGATTACAGCCATATATGCCTCGCGGGATTCTTTCCGTACAATACCGCGGCAGAGCTCGTCGAAGATGACCCTGTCCACAAGATCGCGGTCGGCTTCATCCGGAATAATTACTTCAAGTCCATGCTTCTCCTTCAGACGCCCCCGGTAGAAATCCTGCTCCATGGTAAAGCGCGTGCCGAGAAGGGCAAGCTTCCGCATGCCGCGTTCCTTGACACTCTCCGCAGCGGCATCGGCAATATGCAGGAGGGGAATGGAGATTGAAGCACCGATACGATCGGCAAGCTTATGCATGGTATTTGTGCAGAGCAGAAGAAAGTCGGCCCCGGCGGCCTCCACCCTCTTCGCCCGCTCCACCAGATAATCGCCCACGCGGTCCCACGCTTCGGCGCGCATAAGCGCTTCCACCTCGTGAAAATCGACGCTCAGCATTACCACCTTCGCGGAATGCAGACCCCCGAGGTGCGAACGCACCTCTTCGTTTACCAGCCGATAGTAATCCTGGGTGGATTCCCAGCTCATGCCGCCTAGCAGACCGATTGTCTTCATGTTTCTCTCCCGTTTATCAGCCGAAAATTTTCTCCGCTTCCGAGCGAAGCTGTTCCTCTCCTGCGAACTTCCCGGGCACCGCGCTGTGCAGGGCATGGGTACCCGCAACTTCTCCCCCTGCGGCACCTATCCGGCCGGTCAGATAGCGATGAACATCGGCGCTTCCGGCCCCGGCGGCATCGGCCTGGAGGGTGACCAGAATCACCTTTTTCCCCGAAAGATCGGCCCGGTCGAGAAAGGCGTTTACCGCAGGAGTACCGTTGCCCGCCCAGATCGGCGTAAGCAGATAGATCGTCTCAAAAGGCCCGATGCGGTTCCACGGCTCTCCCTTGAGCAGGGAAGCTTTACGGGTTTTGGCCTGATACCCGCTCCGGATAAACCCCAGGAGTCCCTTCCGGGGCTTCTGCTCCTCCAGCCGGACAGTTTCCGCCCCTTTGGTGCGGGCAATCTCATCGGCTATAAAGCGGGTGTTCCCGCTGCGGGAATAGAACACAACACAGTCGGACATGAACGCCTCCTTTTTAACAGCTTTTACAATAGATCATTTCCCCTTTCCGCGCCACATTTTTTTGCGCCAGGGAATTGCCGGCCGTCCCTGCCATGAGATTGACAGACCGGCGGAAAAGCGTGTATTAATAAGAAGCATACTTAATGCCCCCGTAGCTCAGCTGGATAGAGCGACTCCCTCCTAAGGAGTAGGCCATGCGTTCGAATCGCGTCGGGGGTAATCAGAGACTTGACCGGCCCCTCATTCGTGAGGGGTTTTTTATGTCCACCGGTGCCGCAATCCGGCTGGTCATCCGTCCAGACTCTTCGGCTCGGAGAAATAGTATCCCTGGCCAATATCACACCCGGCTCCAAGAATCGTCTGTATCTGATCTTCCCTTTCAACCCCTTCGGCAACTACCTTATAGTCATAAGCCGCGGCGATCGAACAGATTGACTGAAAAAGGGAATAGCTTCGTTTATCCGTGCAGATGGTATCAATAAACAGGCGATCCACCTTTATTTCGGTGAATTCGAAGGTGCTGATATATGAAAGCGATGAATAACCTTTGCCGAAATCATCCAGCGAGACACCTATACCATGGCTGTGAAGTTCGGTGAACACTTGTTTAATTTTCTCCGGATCGTCTACAAATACATCTTCAGTAATTTCGAGGATAATCGAGGCCGGGTCCGCCTGGTATTCAGCGATTTCGTTCATTATGTATTCCACAAAATCGTGCTCCAGGAACATTACCGGAGAGATATTGATCGAGACCTTGAGTTTTGAACTGATTTCTTTTTTCAGGCGGGGAATATCGGCAAGAATTTTCCTGATAATTATTTTGCTGAACGGGATGATAAGGTTCAGTCTGGTAAGTTTCTCAATGAAGAACTCCGGGCTTATCTCTCCGATGTTCGGCGCCTTCCAGCGGGCCAACGCTTCTACTCCAACAATATCCCTGGTGCGCATATTCACCTTCGGCTGATACACGACCGTGAACTCGCTGTGCTCAACAGCCCTCTCGAGCAGCTGCTGCATTCTGGAATTTTCCTGTACGGTTTCCAGTATTTGTTCATTGAAGAAGACCAGCTGCGAAGACTTCTTTTCCTTGGCAATCTTCATAGCTGCTCCGGCGGCTTTTATACAATCCTGATAATTATTACCATTTTCCGGGTATCGCGCTGCTGCACTGCTGCAGGAAATTTTGTGAGAGAACTTATGTTCTTTTTCAATCTTTCCGGCAAGCTGTTTCGCCAGCTGCGCAATGCGGTCAGAAAGCTCTACGGCCTGATACTCTTCCACCCATAATCCGAACTCATCTCCGCCCAGCCGGGCAAAGAAATGGCCGGGATTGGTCAGTCCGGTCAGGTTTTCTCCGATGGCCCTGAGAATTTTATCTCCATGAGCGTTACCAAGCAGTGAATTAATTATACGAAAATTCCTGAGATCAAACAAAACCAGAGCCCCGGTACCTGTACCGGAGGCTATCCGTTCGGTCACATGCTGTTTAAAATGGATCCTGTTCGGCAAACCGGTCAGCCGGTCGTAATAGGCCAGTCTGGAGATCTGGTTTTTCCGGCTTTCCAGCTTTCGGTTGAGCTTCAGGAGCTGATCATTACTGCTCCTGAGTTCTTCAATGGTTTTGAGCAGACTGTTTCTGAAATGGTTGATTATGCTTACCGACAATGATGCAAAGACCGCCAGAGCTATTCCCTGTACAAGCCAGTGGGCTGCACGGGTATGCCGAAAATAAATGTCCTTATTAAAGGGCAGATAACGGTAATGTACCAGAAGAGCACATGCGAATATTGTCAGCACCGACAGGACCGATAATATAACACCCGGAACAGGTCTCAGCACAATTACAAAGACTACAATGAACAGGGCTATCATGATCTCACCGCTGCCCAGCAAACCGCTGTAAAAAAAGGAAGTAATTATCTGTATCCAGAAATACACTGCGATCAGCAGAATCTTGGCTGCATCCGGAACAAGATCAGGACGAAACAATAACAAGCTGAAGAGTACGACCCCACCGCTGTTGATCCAGATAAACAGCGGGTTACTGGCACCGTCTGCAATCTGTAATCCTGCCGCAGCCGCCAGACCGACCACGCCAATCTGAAGAAGACGCTTGAGAAAGGTTCTTACTGCTGGATCTATGCATTCCCGATTATCCATGTGCTGTCAGCTGTTGAGACCGCTCACCAGAATACCGATAGATCTGTAAAGCTGAGAAGATTGATCCGCCGAATCGGAAATGGTGTGCTCCAGATGCTGCATTGAATCGTCGATAAGCCCGATGGCCTGACTGACCTGGTCGGAGGCGCCATCGATTGCCTTAACAGCTATACCGATATGGTCCATCTCATCCCGGACCAGCTGCTGATCTTCCAGAATGTTATCAGAGCCTTCTTTAACCTTTGCCGAAGAGTCCTGCAGCATCTGCATCGCATTCATGATTTCACGACCGCTCTGCGAGAGTTCGGCAGTTGAACTGGTGATCTCCCCGAAGGCTTTTCCAACCTCACGAACCTCTTCGGAAATCTGGTTCATGGCGCCCGTGGTTTGAACAACATGTGTGCCCGTAGTATTGATGGAATCCATCAGGCGTTTGAGGTTGCTTGAGATGGTCTGAGAGTTTTCAGCGGTAGAGGTAGCCAGCTTGCGGATTTCTTCGGCAACAACGGCAAAACCCCTTCCCGCTTCGCCGGCGTGGGCGGCTTCTATGGCAGCATTCATGGCAAGCAGATTGGTTTGATCGGCTACCCCGGCAATGATATCGTTGACCTCAAGCAGCGAGGACATCTCCTGGTTGGCTGATTGAAAAGATTGATTAGTCTCCTCAAGCGCTCTTAATCCGTCAGCTGCAATGTCCAGAAGCTTATCGCTTGATGCCTTACGCTTCCTGGTAATATCGGCTACCGAATCCAGGGATGCCGACATTTCATTGACCGCGGCCGTAGATTCAAGCACCACACTGTTCTGATCGTCAACCAGGGCATGAAAATCCGAGACCCGCTCAGTGGTTGACGCAATGGAACCGAGAGCGCTCCGCATGTTGTCACGCAGGTTGACAATACTCTGCTCCAGTACCGTTATCTGGGACCGGATTTTTGCTGCGCTTTCCTGTACATGTTTATGATCATCCTCGACAGATTTTGAAGAATCAAGAGATGCCTGAGCATTTTCGCTGATCTGCACAATCTTAATGAGTGTTTCGTTGGCCTGCCGCCCGGAAGCTTCCACATGCTCCATGGCTCTGCGGCTGGAAGCCGAAACTAATACGGAGAATACAGAAATGAGAAGGTAAATTACCAGGGTAACAATAAACTGCTCCATAACCGAAGTACCGCTCTGTGCATAAACGACGGGAGCAATTTTGATAAAAGTGACAGCACTGATAGTCGCCAGACCGGTAAGGGCAGTTCCTGCCGTGTACCACTCCGACTCGCTCATCGCCAGGGAGAGCAGCAAAGGTGGAACCACATACATTGCTGCAGTGTAGATTTGAAAAGGGCTTTCTACCTGAATGAAAAAGGAGAGGGCCACGACCGCAAGGGTGGCAACGGCCAGAGGTACGGCACTGGCAAACCGGTAATGACCTTTGTAGAGCATTACAATGGATACAATCATGGTAAGAATGATAAGGGTTTCGATTCCCGCATTGAGAAAATCGCCGCCGAGCAGATCGTTCACAAGCACCAGCGGAAGCAGCAGCGTAATTGTTACCAGTACAAACAGTACCTGAGGCGCTTTGGTTCTGACAACTATACCTCTGTCGGCATAGATCATGCGTAGTTTCTTCATTTATTACACTCCATATACGAGTGCTGTACAGGGGATTATTAACATAAGAACAGTTCAAATCGGTATACAGCAGATCAGCAGCCGGGTAATACGCCGGCATTTGTTTTATGAAGAAAAGATAACTAAATCCATATAATGCATCAAGTGCCGGGGCGGCAGGATCCGGCTGTTTTAACCTTTTTTTACTTTTTTGCGGGATACCGCCGCTCTCCCGCGCCAGGGATCCGGAGGGCGGCCGGCCCGGAGGGACGGGCGGTCCGGGGTCGGGGCCGCAGGGCTCGGGACCGGACGGGAGCGGGCCGCCGGGCGCACCGCGCAGCCCGGCGGGGAGGCCCGCGGACCCCGGAGGAAGCCCGCTCCCCCCGCCTGCGGCGGGGGGAGGCGCCCGGAAAACCCCTTATTCTTCCAGGAGCCGCTGCATGATGGAGGTAGCGGTCGATGCGAAGGGGGAATAGGGGAAATTGGCGAGGAACATGTCGCAGTACGAGAGGAGAAGGTCCGGGATGCGGCCGGAGGCGACGGTGACGCTGCCCTGACGGTCGAGCATGGGAGGAAAGGTCCAGGTGCCGGAGATGAGGGCGGAAAAGAGGGTAAGGAAATAGCCGGTCATTCCTTCCACGGGGTGCATGTAACCGGAGAAGCCGCCGGCGGGGAGGTTTTGTTCCAGGAGGTATTCGAGGAGGCTGTGGGCTGTGTTCAGTTTTTTCCCGAGGTAGAGTTCGAGATCGCCGATTGTTTCGGGACGTGAGGGCAGGCCGATCTGCACCCAGGATTCCCTGATGCTGTTTTCGAAGAACCAGGTGCGGGAGGTTTCGTCCAGTGATGCCCAGGAGATGTAGAAGCTGTTGGCTATGGTGAGGGGCTGGATGTAAGCCCAGTACATTTTCAGCAGGTCCTGCTCGAGCCGGCCGTCGCCGCCGGTCAGGGCGAGGGTGTCGATGATGTCCATGATCTCCCCGGGCAGACCTTCTTCCCGCTGCTCGATAAAGCGGTCGAAACGCTCTTCCATTTCCCGGCGCCGTTCCGCGGCGAGGGCAAAGCCGGGGTCCAGGCGGACGGCTGCCTGCAGGTATTGCAGGGCTTCCTCAAAGTCTCCCCGGTCGCCGGCGGCGAGGGCATTTCCGAAGGTGATGAGCCCTTCAAGAGCTACGCTGCTGCGCTCCGCCAGAAGGGAGCGCTCGTCGTCGGAAATGGGGATGTTCCAGACGGTGATGAGCTCTTCGGTCAGTTCCTTCTGGAGCCGGAAAAGGGCCGATGCTTCGCCCGCCCGGGTGGCGGCGGCAGTTATCTCCCCGGTTTCGGTGTCGGTGATTCTGCCGCTCAGGGTGACCAGGGAGCCGGAAAAGAGGAGCCTGCCCGTGAGCAGGTAGCGCGCCTGGAGGAGTCGGCCGACCTTTACGGCCGACTCTTCGTCCAGAAGTCCCGAAAGGGAGAGGGACTGCTCGGCAAGCACCTCGTTGAGGTTCCGGCGCTCCACCAGCTTGAGTACAGCCAGACGCGAGAGGTCGGAGATGATCATCTCGGTAAGGGCGAGGGAGAGGAGTTCACGGTCCTCCTCCGCCACGGGAGAGGAGGCTGAGGAATCGGCCTCGAAATAGAGCACCCCCAGGGCCAGATCCTGTGCCGGCAGAAGGGCGGCCGGGAGGATCAGAATGAGCAGGATGATAAGGGTGATGGAATGTTTCGGCGCTTTCATGAACCTAGCATAGCGGATTTCGGGTCGGGAGGCCAGAGCGGGAAAACAACCCTGACCCGGGCGATTAATACCTGAGTTATATGGCATCTGCGCCGGGTGAATGGTAAGATGTTATCAGTTAAGCCATGTTCAATAAAAAGGATATTTAAAAAAGCTATTGAAAGCAGTTCCCTAATCCGGTTTTCCGGATTCAATCACCCGGCGGTTGTTCGCCGGGTGATTTTTTTACCGGAACCTGTTCATCTGAAGCTATCCGTTAAAAATCTCGTGCGATCTTTTGAGCAGTTCATCGGTGCGGGGGACAATCTGCGTATATACCTTTTCGTTGATCTCCCGGTAGAGCTCCGCATGTTCGGGAACCGGACGGAAAGTGTCCCTCCGGCGGACCATATGCTCTATGGCCTCCTGCCTGTTCCGGTAGACTCCCAGGGCCAGGGCGGTGCAGATGGCCGCTCCCATGCTGGCCGATCCGTTGACCACATTCCGGTGGGCCGGAACGCCGAATACATCGGCGAATATCTGCATGAAGAGATCCCCGTTGGAGCCGCCGCCGCTGACAATGATGCTTTCCGGTTCCACACCCCGCTCTTCCCACATTGCCCGGGCGTTGTTTTTCATGGTGAAGGCGATGCCCTCCAGGACGGAGCGGAACATGTGCGGGCCTTTATGGGTGCCGTTGAAGCCGATCATTATTCCGCGTTCGTGAAGGCGGTCCGGCCGGGCAAGCCAGTGAAGAATCGTATAGAGTCCGCCGCAGCCTGCGGGAACATCGGCGGCAAGGATATTAAGATAAGCCTCGGGAGAGATGCCTTTTTTCTCCGATTCCAGGACAATGTCGGAACCGAGCAGCTCTTTTACCCATGTCACCGTCGACATTCCGCGCCGTATGCCGCGGCTCTCGTAGAGGAACTCGTCCTTTACCGCGCCGGGGTTGCTCCAGTAGTTCACCGTGTCGGGCTTGTACTGGTCCCCGACCATCATGGAGGTAATATAGGTTCCCAGGGATACGAGTACGGTTCCGTCGTTGACCAGTCCGGCTCCAAGTCCTTCCACCGCCTTGTCATTGGCCGTTGCCGCGACGGGGAGGCCCTCGGGTATTCCGGTAGCCTCGGAGGCGAAGCGGTTTATCCGGCCCAGTACGGTCGAGGGGTCGGTAAGCTCGAAGAGCATCTCCCGCGGGGTGGTATAAGCGTCGAAGGTTTCCCCATCCGGGTACCAGTGGAGAGTCTCCGGATCTATGGGCCAGGGGCCGACATAGTTGGATCTGGTGTCCCGGGTTTCCCCCGTCAGACGATGGGTAAGGTAGCCCGTTGCGGTGGTCACATACCGTACGGAGTCATCTTCGTGTTCATAGGGTCTGGAGAGGCGGAGATCCATCCAGTTCTGGACGGGAGAGGCAAGATTGCCGTCGTCCCGTAACAGGGCTCTGCAGCACCGGATCGACCCGAGGCCTACACCGATTATGGCGTTTTTGTCCCCGGTAAACTTATCAAACATTCCTCTGCAGGCCTGTTTCAGACTCTCCCAGAGGTCATCATCCGGATGCTCCGCCCGCTCTTCCCCGTAGAGATGGAGTTCCTTGAGCACGACGGTCTGAGAACAGATTTCCGTTCCGGCTGTATCGAAAAGCACAACTTTGGTGCTCTGAGAACCTCCGTCGATGGCAATAATATACCGTTCCATGTACCGCTCCCGTCCTATCTCGTCAGGTATCCGCCGTCCACCGTAAGAACGGTCCCGTTCATATAGTTCGAGGCATCGCTCGCCAGAAAAACGCAGGTTCCCATCAGTTCGGCCGGCCAGCCCCATCGGTTGGCGGGAATGTGGGAGAGGATTTCACCGTTGCGCTTTTCATTGCCTCTGGTTTTCTCGGTAAGCTTTGTCGCGAAATAACCCGGTGCGATTGCGTTGACCTGAATATTGAACTGGGCAAGTTCGTCGCACATGGCCTTGGTAAGTCCGACTATGCCGTGCTTGGTGGCGGCGTAGGCGGGGGACCACTGACCTCCGAGGAAGGAGAAAAGCGAGGCTATATTGATAATTTTTCCGCTCTTCCGGGCGATCATGTGCTTGCAGGCTTCGTGTGACATTTCAAAAGCGGCAGTCAGATTGACGGCAACCATTTTGTCCCATTCCTTTCGGGTAAACCGGGTGACATCATCAATGTTGATGCATATTCCCGCACAGTTGATGAGGATGTCGATGCTGCCCCAGGTATCGACGCAGTCTGCCACAACTCTCGCGCATTCGCCGTCGGCGGTAATGTCGGCATATTCAAATTTGTATTCCGCCCCGCACTCCCTTACCCACCGGGCGGTTTCCGGTTCCTCATCCGCTATGCTGACGGCCATAACATTGGCTCCGCCCTTCGCAAGGGCAACCGAGAAAACCTGTCCCAGTCCGCTGTTGCCGCCGGTTACGAGGGCGTTTTTTCCTTTGAGCGAGAAAAAGTCCATACCGAAATCTGTCAGGTTCATCTCTGGTCTCATTGCGCTTCCTTCCTGAATGCCCGGATTCTCTCTGTCAGCCGGTCGATAAACTCCATGGCGTCGCCTTCAACGACAAGGTCCGACAGACTGCATATGGGGGCATTCCTGTTTGTATTTACGGAAATAATTGTTTCAATATTCTTCATACCTTCGACATGCTGTATGGCACCGTTTATTCCCAGTGCGATGTAGAGCCTCGGACTGACGGTTTTCCCCGACTGTCCTACCTGAATACTCCTGGGAGCGGCCCCCTTGTCCACAATCTTGCGGCTTGCCGAGACCCTTCCGTTCAGGGCATCCGCCAGCTGCTCCAGCCCGGCGAAACCGCGCAGCACCCCGCCGCCGCCGGATATGAGGATGTCGCTCTCCCGGATATCGTATGATCTCTTCTTTTCCTTTACGGCCAGGCGCTTGAGGCGGCTTTTTTCTTCCACGGCGCCAGTGTACTCAGACATCTCGGTTTCCACGCCGCCCCCGCCTTCACAGGCAAAAACTCCCGGACGGATGCTCATCATGACCGGCCCCTTCCCCAGGATTTCGATGCCGGCCATCAATCTTCCGCTGTAAGCGGGACGGATTATTTCAAGCCTGCTTTCCCTGCGGCGGATATCCGTTACATCCGCGACCAGCCCGGTGCGGAGTCTCTTCGCAAGCCGGGGAGCGATCATTCGGCCATAAGGGGTAGCCGGAACAAGGATGCTGTCAAAATTGTAATGCTTCTGCAGATCCGCGAGAATCCCGCAGATACCCTTCTGGTCGCCGGGCTCCACGATTGCCCCGTCGATGTGAATTACCTGATGAAAGTACCCGGACAGGGCTTCGCAGGAATCGCCGATAACAACAGCAAAGGATTCAAAGGATTCCTCTCCGTACATGTTCACCGCTGCGCCCAGCAGATCGATGGTGTTCCCGATCCTGTCGGTGTCCTGAAAAATCAGAGTCCGCTTCATCTTAAAGAAATCCCTTTTCCCTTAAATAATTAAACACATACTCGATACCTTCATCGTCATTCTTTACTATACTGCGTTCCCTGGTTTCGAAGGACTTTTTATATATCCGAACCACCCTTGTAAGGGATCCCTCCAGACCGGTTTCCGATTCTGCAAAGCCGAGATCCCTGCCGCCGATAATCGACAGCTTTCCGGAAACATCCTTGCTGAAATCCTCATACCTGACATAGGGGAGCTTGTAGCCGCTTTCCCTGTCCAGGCTCAGTATTCCGGGCATGGCCATTTCCCAGGTGACAACGGAGTTCTCACAGTCCACGTCAAAGACAGCCCGCTCCGAATCAAAGTGCTCCAGGTCGACCGCGCTTATCCCCGACATCTGATCCAGGCCGAGCTCCTCCGCCAGCTGCGCCGGGACATGGGAGGTATCTCCGTCCAGGGCGTGAGTGCCCGTGAGAATGCAGTCATACTGCCTGGTGGAAAGATACTTTCCCAAAACTTTGCTCGTCGCCCAGGTATCGCTTCCCGCGAAGGCGGGATCACTTATCATGATTCCCCTGTCCGTATCCAGTCTGAGCAGATCCTCCATATGGGGAAGCACCGATTTCGGTCCCATGGTGAGAACCTCGATAAAAGTGTCCGGACGGCGGGCCTTTACCTTGAGGGCAAGGGCCAGCGCACAGGCATCGTCCGGATTCAGAATCATCCTTATGTTCTCTCTTATAAGCGTATTGTTTTCATAGTCATAGGAAAAGCTGTCCACATCGGGGACAAACTTGACCACGCAGATAATGTTCACTTCAGATACTTCCGGCCTTCTTCCCGGGGGAAAATTGTTCCGAAGTTCATTACCCCGTTGGGATCGAATGCCTCTTTCAGCTTCTCGAGCATATAGTAGGCCGATCCGTGCTCTTCCTTCGTCCACTCGCTCCGGAACTTTCCTATGCCGTGGTGATGACACATGGAGCCTCCGAACTTGAGGGTCTCCTCCACAATCAGTTTCTGGAGGGGATGATGGTAGACCCTCATCTCGTCTTCCGGCGCACAGTGAATATCGTAGTTGTAGACAAAGTACATGTTGGTACCGTTTATATAGCTGTGGGATGAGTGCCCGCCCAGCATGGTAAGATCGTGGGCACGGGGGTACTCCTCACGAATCTTTTTAATAACGCTGTTGTAGATTTTCGGAATGGTTTCCCAGTCGGCGGAGATCTCGGTGGTAAAACCGGCATGGGAATCATTCTCCTTCATGCCTTCAAATTCATCATCGATATCCTGCTGCGACCAGTTCAGATTGTTGAACCACTCTTCTATATACTTGCTGTCGACCTGCTCGATAATTCCGTCCCTGAATTTCTCCACCGCATCTTCGATAGCCTGTCCGGTAGCTTTTACAATACCCTCCGGACCTTCAGCCATAAAGAGCAGAACGCACTTGTTTTTATGGAAGTGATAAAAGTGCTGAGCCGCATCCTCTTCCGAATAGGTGCGCGCAACCGATGGACGGAAACCGTTCACCATTACCTCTCTCAGAACCTTTATCCCGCTCTCCACATCCTTGACGAGGTATCCGAAGAAGCGGTTGTTTTCCGGATAGATCCTGAATATCTTTACCGTCACTTCGGTTATGTAACAGAGGGTACCTTCATTCCCTATGGCAATATGCCGTATGTCCGGCCCGCCGGACCTTCTGGAAACATTCTTGATCCGCGAAATATGGCCGTCGGGAAAAACACATTCCAGCCCCACCACCATATCCTCGATCGCCCCGTAGAGGGTGGAGAACTGACCGATACTTCTGGTCGCCACAAGTCCGCCCAGTTTGGCAACCGGTTTGGACTGAGGGGAGTGTCCGGTTGTGAAGCCCTCTTTTCTCAGTTCGTCTTCCAGATCCTGGAGGGCGACTCCGGCTTCCACCGTGGCCTGCATATTGTAGGTATCAATCTTGAGTATCCTGTCCAGATGCAGGGCGTCGACAACGATCGTCTGTTCCTTCCAGTTTTCCAGTCCCCCTTCGGTCGCTGTTTTACCTGATCTGGGAATAACATTTATCCTGTTCTCATTACAGAACCTGAGAAGGGTGCTTACCTCTTCCGCAGATTTCGGATAAACGATGGCGATGGGCATCGGCACGTTCAGTACCCGGCGTGCCTTGGCATATTTCTTGTACCGGTCCGCCGATGCATCGTACAGATCCTCATTATCGGTGTTGACCTGTTCCGGTGTAAGCAGCTTCCGTACTTCTTCCAGTATTGTTTCTGTTTTCATTTTCTTCTCCTCCCGCAGTCTGAAAAAAGTGTACGGGGCAAAACGCATACCGTCAACATCTGAGTAGAAATATTTCCATATTTATGCTGTTATTTGCACTTATATGGAAATATTTCCATTTTTTAACCCTCCTTTTGCCTCTTTAAAGGTCCTGCCCATGTACAGGCAGCCGTGATTCTCTTACAATCCGCTTATGATCAATGTAGATTTAAGCAGCCTGAACCCTCTGGAAAAAAGAATTCACGAACAGCTGATGCTTCTCAGAGGCAAGAGGGACACGATACGGATAAACGAAGCGGCCGAACTGTGTCAGGTTTCCGTTTCGAAAATTTCCAAGTTCGTAAAAAAACTGGGCTTCAAAAACTACAGGCAGTATCTCGATTTTCTGTACGGCCGCGAGATGGACCGCTGTGAACGCTCCGATGAACTGAAAAGAATAAAGGCCTTTATCGAGGCCTTCAATCCGGTAATGATAGACGAACTGCTCGAGCTTATCGACGGGCATGAGAAAATAATCCTCTTCGGCTATGGACCTTCCATGCTCTGTGCACAGTACTTCGAATACCGGTTCCGCAACTGTTCCGATAAAATGGTTATCGCCATTTCGGATGAAGTAGCCATAGACAACATTGTCGACAGCAGCACCCTTCTCCTTATTCTGACGGTAACCGGACGCTTCCACTCCTTCCAGAATGTATACGACACCTGCAGAAAAAAGGGAGGTACCGTGGCCATTATCGTGGAGGAATACAATACCGGTCTTTTTAACCAGTGCGACCGCATTTTCTGGCTCTCTCCGGAACCGCAGCCCTCCCACCTGAAACCCTATGAAAAATCACGGACCCTCTTCTTTATATTTCTCGAGGAAATAATTCAGAAGCTTCACTTAAGAAAGGAAATTATTAATTCCTGATATCGGAGGACTTATCTTGAAAAGTATTACAGCCATTCCCGCATCAATGAAGGCAGTCGTGACCACCGGCAACGGCGGATACGAAAAACTTGAATACAAAGATGTTCCGGTCCCGCGAATAGCCGGACACGAAGTACTTGTCGAAGTACTTGCCGCAGGTGTGAATAACACGGAGATTAACACCAGACTCGGATGGTACTCCTCCAAAGTTACAGACGGAACACAGGAGCTGTCGGCCGGCGAAAAGCAGAAACAGGTGGCAGGCGCCCTGAAGGATGGCGGCTGGAATGAAAGTACTCCCTTTCCATTGATTCAGGGAACCGACTGCTGCGGGCGCATCGCTGCCGTCGCGTCGAAAGAGGATGAGTACCTGCTTGGTTCCCGGATCCTGATCCGGCCCTGTATCCGTACCTCGGGATGGGACTCCCTGGAGAACCGCTGGATGGCTTCGGATTTTGACGGCAGCTTCGCGCAGTTCGTAAGCATACCTGCCTCCGAAGTTTTTCCCGTCAACTGCGGCTGGAGCGATGCCGAACTTGGCACCATCCCCTGCGCATACGGAACTGCGGAAAACATGATCCACCGGGCCGGGGTTTCTGCGGGGATGCGGGTACTGATTGCGGGCGCATCGGGCGGAGTCGGCTCTGCGGCCGTACAGCTGGCTAAAAGGAGAGGCGCCATTGTCACTGCCATTACCAGCAGAGAGAAGATGGAGAGGGTGCGGGCAATCGGTGCGGATGTCGTCATTGAACGGGGAACCCCGCTGATCGGGGCTGTCGGTGAAAAAACCATGGATGTGGTTATAGACAATGTCGCAGGCTCCGGTTTCGGGCTGATGCTGAAAGCGCTCAAGCGGGGCGGAAGGTACGTAACATCCGGTGCCATTGCCGGTCCCATGGTAGAGCTGGACATGCGGGACCTCTACCTGAAGGACCTGACCCTGATCGGCTGCACCGCCTGGGACGAGCCGGTCTTCCCCAACCTTGTTTCGTATATAGAAAAAGGAGAAATCCGGCCGCTTCTGGAGAAGACATTTCCTCTTGGCGATATTGTGGAGGCCCAGAAGGAGTTTTCCATGAAAAAGCACGTGGGTAAGTTCGTGCTTCTGCCTCCGGCGGTGGAGAGCTGAAGCGTACTGTTTTTCCGGACGATTTTCCCGGTCGAAGTTTCTCCTTGCCGTATCGTATCATTGCCGCTATCATCCATTAGATGAAGGATGGAACTTGCTGATGGATACTTCTATCCTGCTGACCAAATTATTTGCCCCGTCCTTCCCTCCCCGGGCGATCCGCCGGCCCCTGCTGATCCAACATCTGAACAGGGGCCTGGAAGCGGGGAAAATTCTGACCCTTGTGTCCGCTCCGCCGGGATACGGTAAATCCACCCTCGTCGCCGAATGGATTCCTGTATTCAAGGGAGATGCCGCCTGGCTCTCTCTCAACGAAAGTGACAATAACGCGCTGCGCTTCTGGACCTACGTTTCCGCCGCGCTCCGGACCATCTCAAAGCCCCTGGGAGAGGCGCTGCTGAAAATACTGGAATCGGCCCGGCACTTCGATCTCCAGCTGTTTCTCACAGCGCTGGTCAATGAAGCCGCCGTGCTCGACCGCCGGGTGCTCCTTGTGCTTGATGATTATCACCTCATTTCCCTTCAGGATATCCATGAGGGGCTGATCTTTCTGCTGGAACATCTGCCCCCGACCCTGCATCTTGTCATCACCACCCGGACCGACCCCCCTCTGCCGCTCAGCCGGCTGCGGGTACGCGGACAGATGACCGAGATCCGCCTTGCGGATCTGCGGTTTACGGCGGATGAAACCCGGCTCTTTTTCAATGAGCTGATGAACATGAAGCTGGAAGCTGCCGATGTGCAGGCTCTTGAAATACGGACGGAGGGCTGGATAGCCGGTCTGCAGCTTGCCGCGCTTTCGATGCAGGGACGCTCCGACGCCCACGCATTTATCCGGGACTTCACGGGCAGTCAGCACTTTGTGCTGGAATACCTGGTGGACGAGGTACTGCAGGGCCAGCCGGAACCGGTACAGAAGTTCCTGATCGGGACCTCCATCCTCCAGAGAATGTGCGCCCCCCTGTGCGACGCGGTAACGGGAATGACCGGCAGCGCGGAGACGCTTTCAGACCTGCACCGGAGAAATCTCTTTATCGTGCCCCTGGATGACGAGCACTGCTGGCTGCGTTACCATCACCTCTTCGCGGAATTTCTCAAGGGCCATCTGAAACGTCAGCGAGCCGGTGATCTGCCCCTGCTCCACCGCCGGGCGGCGGAATGGTTCCAGGCAAACGGCTTTCCGGAAGAGGCGCTGCAGCACGCTTTTGCCATACCCGATTACCCCTATGTCAGCCGCCTGGTCATTGACCACTGGCGTAAGGTCTATCATAAGGGCCGGCTGGATACGGCGGTTCACTGGCTCGAATCTCTGCCGGGCGACCTGCTCCGTCAGTCACCACCCCTGGGGGTGGCGTACTGCTGGACCCTGTTTATCCGGGGGGATTACGAGCGGATTGATTCCTATCTCGACAGCATTGCGGATGCATTCCATCAACTGGAAGCGGGGGGCGAAATGCCGGCGAAGCATCCCGAATACAGCATCATCCTTCAGCAGGTCATTCTGCTGCGCACCGTGGTCATGCGCCACCGGGGCTCCGCAGCAGCAGCCATCGAAGAGATCGAGCGTCTGCTGCCGAGTATTACGGGGTTCCGGGATACGCTTGGCGAGCCCTATGTCCATATGGGGCTTACCGCCTGCTACTCCCAGCTGGGTTACGCCTATGCGGCGGCAGGGGATTTAGACAAGGCGGAAGAATACCTGAGCCGCGTAAGCCGCCACGCCCGTGAATGCGGCAATATCTTCTCCCTCGCCCACGTTACCTTTGAGCGGGCGAAAAACAGCATCCTCCTGGGCAGGAGGAAACAGGCGGAAGAGTTCTGCCGTTACGAGCTCTCGCTTATGGAAGAGCCGGCCTGCTCCGCTTATCCTGCATTCTGCCTGATCCAGCTCGCCCTGGCCGATGTACTGCTCGCTGGAGGTGCATACGACGAGGCGGAAGGATATCTAAGCCGGGGCCTGGATACAGCCTCAAGAAGCGGCCATCAGTATTACCTGGCCCATGGGTACCTTATTGCAGCGCGCCTTCATAATGCCCGGGGCCAGTCCGGTAAAGCGCGGGAATACTTGAGCAAGGCGGAGCAGATTGCCGAGCCCCTTCACAATCGTTTCCTCGACGAAGCCCTGGATCAGACCGGTGAAGCAATGAAGAAAGGGACCGTACAGGCCCAGCCGCTGATAGAACCTCTGAGCGAACGGGAACTCGAGGTTCTGCGTCTGATCTGCGCAGGCAAGTCCAACCGCGAAATTGCCGATGAACTTTTTCTCGCCCTTGATACGGTCAAGCGGCACGCCAATAATCTCTACGGCAAGCTTGGCGTCAGCCGCCGTACCCAGGCCGTACTCGAAGCCCGTCGACTGGGACTGGTTTGACACTTTAGTGTTAGTCTGAGGATTTTTCAGAAACCCACCATGGTGTGATCCAGGAAGAGACCAGGTGCCGTATATTCACGGCATGAATACACAAAACAGCGACAAGCTTTACGAAATACGCATAAAGGAGCATCTGGGAAAGAACTCCCTTTTCTTTCCCGAAGATTTCTCCGTCGAATACGAAGCTGATGGGGAGACCATTCTTCGCGGCCCCATAGCCGACCAGGCAGCCCTCCACGGCATACTTACACGGATATGCAGCCTGGGTCTGACCCTGACCTTTTTCCGGAGTCTGGAGAACGAAGGAACAGATCAATGAATCCATTTGACCGGAGAAGGAGAAAAAACATGCTGCTTACCATTATGGGTCTGCTGCTTGCAAGCAGCCTGGTCTTTCTGGCAGTCCTGCTTGTCTGGAGCCCCGGACAGCCGCAGCCCTTTCTCGATGAGAACGGCAGACCGCTTGCCGGCAGTATCTCGGAAAAATCACATCTCAGCATTAACGGCACCAGGCAGGGGATGTTCATCAAGAGCAGGAACAGCGGTAATCCGGTGCTGCTTTTCGTACACGGCGAACCCGGAATGCCGGAGTACTGGCTGACCGGGAAGTATCCGACGGGTCTCGAAGAGCATTTTACGGTGGTCTGGTGGGAACAGCGGGGCGCAGGTCTTTCCTTCGATTCCGGGCTGGCACCGGAGGGCATGACGGCGGAGCAGTTCATTGCCGATACGCTGGAGCTTAGCCGCCACCTTCAAGCCCGTTTCGGACAGGAAAAAATCTACCTTATGGGCCATTCCTGGGGCAGCTACATTGCCATTCAGGCAGCCGCGCAGGCTCCCGAGCTGTACCACGCATATATCGGCATGGGACAGATTTCCCGCCAGATAGAGTCGGAACAGCTGGCGTACGAATACGCGCTGGCGCAGTACCGGGAGGAGGGCAACCTGCGCATGCTGCGGAAACTGGAAGCCGCTCCCCCGTCCCCGGAGCCTCCCCTGCCGGATGCGTACAGAGCTCTTCGTGATCTGTACATGCACGACCTCGGCATAGGCACTACCCATGAAATGAAACTGGTCTTCACCGGTATCTTTCTCCAGTCCTGGCGGTTCCGGGAATACACCCTGGAGGAAAAGGTAGATCTGTGGCGGGGAAAGATATACTCGGGCTCATCCCGGCTGGGTCTCTGGGATGCCATGCTGGCCGAGGATCTTACGCGGAAGATAACCGGGCTCGCGGTTCCGGTATATTTTCTGCACGGCATCTACGATTACACCTGCGACTACAGCCTGGCAAAAGCCTATTTCGACTCGCTGAAGGCGCCGGTGAAGGGGTTTTACACCTTCGAAAACTCCGCCCACTCTCCTCTTTTCGAAGAACCGGATACGGCGCTGAACATTTTCCTGAAAGATGTTCTCGAGCGGAAAACCAGCCTTGCCGATAGAAGCGGCCCGGGAGGAGTCTGATATATTACGGCATGGCTGACTGTGATGCGCTTCTGCTATGTTCACACATTTTTACGTTAACAAGGGAGGCTGAAATGAAAAAGCAAAATAAGGATGTGATGTGGAAATATGTAATAAATTCCTATCTTGTTTTCTGGGTGATGATTATGGGTCTTGGCGGCGCAGCGTCCATGGTTTTCGGTGCTCCGCCCGCGCTTATGAATGGAATAATAATTCTGTGCAGCTGGTCGCCCACCATAGTACTGCTGATGATGCTGAAAAAGCTGAAACCCGGAACAACGGTCATCGGTTTTTATAAACGCGCATTCAGGGATAAACTCAGCATCCCGCTGCTAATCGCAATACCGGCGATCGTGTTCGGAATTTCTCTGGCGGCGGTCTGGCTGGTGTCTCTTCTGCAGAAGACACCTTTTACCGAAAAACTGCTGCTCCCTTCCGCCCTGGCCGGCACACTGGTGCTTACAGCCTTTCAGGGACCCGGCGGGGAGGAATCGGGATGGCGGGGCTACCTGCGACCGGAACTTGAAAACCGCTACGGGTTTAAAAAGGGGAACTTCATTCTCGGCCTGATCTGGGCCTTCTGGCACACTCCCCTCTGGTTTGTGGCCTCCGATTTTTCCGGCCTGCAGGCCCTTGTCTATATCGCCGCAAATATTATCGTCATGACCGCGCTGACCTTTATTATGGCCGTATTCATGAAGCGCTGCGACAACCTCTTCATCCCCTTCTGGATACATTTCTGCTTCAATTTTTCGCTGCGCTTCCTTGCTGTCGATATCTATTTTTTCGCAGCCATTTCGGTCTTGTATACCGCCGCAGCGCTGGTGCTCCTGCGCATATTCTCAAGGTCCTGGAATGGTTTGGACAGGGCTAATAACATCAGAGTAGAGAGAAATATACAATGAAGAACCCTGTACAATCAAAACCCGGAACACCCTGCAGGATAGCGTTCCCCTTTAAGATTGATATCGACCCGATGGAACGCCTCATCGTTGTCAGTCTGAAAGACGATCCCGAATTTGAGATGATAGAGCCTCAGGTTTTCGATGATCCCGTCAATGGAAAAGGGATGCGAGTAATTCTGTACAGAAAAGACAAGAAGGTCGATATTTACTGGCAGCATGGAGTTACCGTCGACCGGGAGATGATTACAATCGGCGCGGGAATTGAACACTTCAGAGAAACAGTGATTCAACCATCACGATTTGATATAACAGAACACGGAGTCGAGCTTCATGTTGTATTTACAGATGCACATGGTCGCAGGGTTGAGCTTGGCATTATGGAACATTCATCGGGAATTACCCCTTTTCCTTTTCTTGCCCCCGTAGGTAAAGATATAGATAATCCGAGGCGATTATTTCTTGCACACATGCTGGAATTTGATTTTGTCAGACAGAAGAATACGGTCTTCTTATGCAGCATAGGAGATCGTGTCCTGAATCCGGAATCATTTCCACTATTACGCAATTTTAAACGGGTACTGTTTATCCGATACTCCGGGTTTCCGGTCGTAGGCACTCTTAACCCATCCATGAATGAGCCCATAATCTTTGAACTTGAAACACCAGGTCAAATAGAGCTCGACGGCATGATATTGCATGTTGATGAAAACGGCAGAATAAAGAAAGCCAGTGTTAATCAGAAGATGAAAAAGATTGAGCTGGAATTTCCCCATGGCTTTCCCAACCTCTATGATTTAGACGATGGAGCGGTAGAAAAAGGTGAATGGCTGTACCATATTGCCGGTATGACAATTACGGGAGGTGCATTTTCCCTTACCCGTACGAACAGCAGAATTGAAATCAAACTTGATGTCAGCCTGAACTGGAAACCGGCTAACTTGCCATTAAGCTTCAGATTGTTCACCTGGTTTGTAAGATCATTTCGGAACTGGCCGGCAACATACATCTGGAACGGAACATTCCGCCTCGACGATGAGACTCTGAACGGCGGCTGGAGCCGTAAAAAGCATTAGCGTCCATTGGCTATTTTTATGCGCGATGGGAAAATCGGGGCTCTACCGCCCTCTCCCAGCTCCCGGATAATCTCCTCCAGGAGATAAGTGTCGGCTATAAAGCCGCGCAGCGACTCGTCCCAGCGGTCGGCGGCGAAGGTAAGATCCTCAAGCCTGGTCTTTCCTTCGAAAAGGTGGAGAATTCCCATAAGGCTGTAACCCGCCTGACGGAGGGTGCGGATAATGATGAGGGTATCCATATCGCCGGGGCCGTATAGTCGGCGCCCGTTCGGGCTGCGCCGGGGGGAGACCAGACGGTTACGCTCCCAGTCGCGGAGGGTATCGGGCGCAACCCCGATCCCGGCGGCCGCTTCCCTGCGCGAAAGCGGCGGCGCCTGAATGCCCGGGGCGGTCAGCCCGGCCGGCCTCCGGTGCCGGCGTTCCAGAATTGCACGGGCGGCAAGCGCCATCTCCAGGTCGGCTTGAAGCGAGGCCCGGTGACGGAGAAGCTGTTTGAGGAGGGAGGCGTAGTCCCGTGCGAGCAGGGTGCGGATCATCTCCTTTATCCGGCGCCGCTCCCGCCAGTCCCGGAAGCAGGTGCGCAGGGCGGTTACCGAGAAGAGCGCTTCCAGAGCGTGAGTCCGGGTGTAAAAGCGGTAGCCGTTGGCCCTGCGCGGCACGGGACTGATAAAACCCCACAGCTCGTATTTGCGCAGAGTATTGGGGTGACGGCCGATACGGCGGGCAAGCTCGGAGCAGGAGTAGTGGCTCTCCGGCGGCAGGTCTGGCAGAATTTCCGCAAGTTTCATCATCATCCTGACCTTACACATTGTCCCCACCTTTTTCCACTCCGGTATTATCGTTTTCATGAATAACGAAGGGATAGAAATTAACAATGCACACACCCACAACCTCAGGAACATCGACCTGACCATTCCAAAACGGAAACTTGTGGCCATTACCGGAGTGTCCGGATCGGGGAAGTCCTCCCTGCTCTTTGACACCATTCACACCGAGGCGCAGCGCCAGCTGGTGGAGACCTTCTCCACCTTCGCACGGACCCGGCTTCCGAAGCTCTCAAGGCCGGATGTGGACGAAATCCGCAATCTTTCCACATCGATCCTGATCGACCAGAAGAAGATGGGCAGCAATCTCAGGAGCACCGTCGGGACCGCGACGGAGGTTCTGACCTACCTGCGGCTGCTCTATTCCAGGCTGGGAAGCCCCGTGGTCGGCCCCTCCTTCTTCTACTCCTTCAACCATCCCGAGGGAATGTGCCCCCGCTGCCACGGACTGGGCAAGCGGATCCGGATCGATCTTTCAAAACTGATCCGACCGGAGCTGAGTCTCCGGGAGGGGGCGGTTGACCATCCGGAGTGCAGGGTCGGCGGTTTTCTGTGGCGGGAGATTGTCAGTCTCGATCTCTTTGACCCGGACAAAAAGGTGGCTGATTTTTCACCTGAAGAGATCCACCTGCTCCTGCATACCGAACCGGTTCCGGTGAATAAAAAACACGGCAGCGGTACCTACATTAAAAACTGGGAGGGACTCGCCCGCCGCTTCGAACGGCTGCGGACGGAAAAAGCGGAGGCGGAGGAAAAGGAGGATGCGAAGGACGCATACGAGCGCTATTTCATCTACAGCCCCTGCGGGGAGTGCGGCGCAAGCCGGATCAACGAGCGGGCCCGTTCCTCGACCATCGGCGGGAAGCACATCGGGCAGCTCTGTTCGATGGAAATCCGCGACCTTATCCCGTTCCTTGAGGAGATCTCCGGCCCCGGGGCGGTCCCGATCCTCCGAAAGGCGCTGGTGCTTTTGAAGGGGATGGATGATATCGGCATCGGCTACCTGAGTCTCGAACGTCCGGTCTCCACCCTTTCGGGAGGGGAGAGCCAGCGGGTAAAGACCGCCCGGCAGATTGACTGCGACCTTACGGATCTGCTCTACATTCTGGACGAGCCCTCCGCGGGTCTGCATCCCCGGGATACAGACCGCCTGACTGAGCTTCTGAAGAAGCTCCGGGACAAGGGCAACAGCGTCTTCGTGGTGGAGCACGATCCGCAGATTATCCGGGAGGCGGACTGGGTTGTGGATCTTGGGCCCGGTGCGGGCATCCGCGGCGGCGAGGTGGTTTTCCAGGGGACCGCCGAAGGGCTGGCCGCAAGCAGCACCCTGACCGGCCGCAGCCTTTCGGCCGAACAGCGCGTCCATCCTTCCACTCGGCAGTTCGAAGATTTCTACCACCTCAAAGGCGCGGCAATCCACAACCTGAAGAACATCTCCGTGAGGATTCCCAAGGACGCCCTCACCTGCGTTACCGGGGTGGCGGGAAGCGGAAAGAGTTCGCTGATTCACGGCTGCTTCGCCGATGCGTATCCCGGAGCGGTGCTTATCGACCAGAGCCCCATCGGCCGCACAAGTCGCGGCAACCTGGCCACCTACAGCGGGATCTTCGACACCATCCGGAAGGTCTTCGCTGCCGCCTCGGGGAGGGACCCATCCCTCTTCAGCTTCAACTCCCGCGGTGCATGCCCGAAATGCGGCGGCCAGGGAGTTCTTGTAACCGAGCTCTTCTTTCTGGACTCGGTCAGAACCGTGTGCGACGAATGCGGCGGGAAGCGCTACCACCGGGAGGTGCTGGAGCTGAGGCACAAGGGGAAGAACATCGACGACGTCCTATCCATGACGGCGGGGGAAGCACTCGCCTTTTTCGACCATAAAAAGATCCGCCGGCAGCTGGAGCTGTTTCTTGAGGTGGGACTCGACTACCTGAAAATCGGCCAGAGTCTCAGTTCCCTCTCCGGCGGAGAGGCCCAGAGGTTGAAGCTGGCCGCAGAGCTGACCAACAGCGGAAGCATCTGCATTATGGACGAACCCTCGACGGGGCTCCATCTTTCGGACACGGAAAAGCTCCTGAAGGTAATACGGCGGCTCGTGAACGCGGGCAACAGCGTTATCCTGATCGAACACAACCTGGACCTGATAAAACATGCACAGTGGATTATCGACCTGGGCCCCGGGGGCGGCCGACATGGCGGGCGCCTGCTCTACGAGGGTCCTCCGGCCGGTTTCAGCAAATGCGTCGAGTCGGTCACGGCGCGGTACCTGAGGGAGTACTGGATGGAGAGGTAAAAAAGTCATTGCAGATGATTTCTTCTTCTCCTATAATGGCGCCATTATTTAACCTTTATGCATATTGGAGAATACATGAAGTTGAAATTGTTCTTTACCCCCTTATTTCTATTGCTTCTGATTACCGGCGCATCGGCCCAGATCCGGGACTACATTTTTGTGGTCCGTCCTGTCTACGATCCTTCGGTGGAGGCATTTCTGGAAGATGTCTCCGCTAATCTCAAGGAAGCCGGTTATACCGACCTTGCGGACTATCTGGGAGACAGTTCGGGAAAGCGTTTCGGTTCAGGATATCTCTACGTTGCGGAAGACGGCAGCGAATACATTCTGACAAACCGCCACGTACTGTCGGGCGCCGCATCAGCGCTCCTTGAACAGGAGCAGCCGGACGGCAGCCTGACCGAGCTGGAGAATAATGCCATAATCGCCATGGATGATGCACTCGATCTGGCGATTGTCCGGCTCTCACGGCCGGATCCTTCGGCGGCAGGACTCTCGTTTACCGATTCCGCTCCCGAAGACGGCACCGATGTCTGGTCGGCCGGATATCCCGGTCTGGCGGGAAACCCGTCCTGGCAGTTCGGCAAGGGAAATATCACCAACGCTCGTGCCAGAGTCGAAGAGCTGATAGATCCGGACAAGTCCACGCTTATTCAGCACTCCGCCCCTGTCGATCCGGGAAACTCGGGCGGGCCTTTGCTGATCGAAGCCCCATCAGGTACCGACGCTTACCTGGTTGCCGGAATAAACACCTGGAAGGCCTTCAGCCGTCAGGCCGCCAACTTTGCCGTACCGTCCATCACCATCCGCCGTTTTCTGGAAAGCACTTTTTCGGATAGTTCAGAAGAAGAGAGAGCGAAGCGTCTCGAAATGCGTTCACAGGAGTTTACCGCTCTTTTTTCTGAAGATTCTGAGATGGAGGAAATCGAAAGAATCGACAGGATCGCCCGTTTCATTTCCATGGAATATGTGACGGAGGCCGGGGAAGATGCACTGCTTGAGGTTCTGCAGAGTGCTCCGGGAAATATCCGTTCCGCGGTCTTGAGAAATATAGCCGAAGCATCTCCAATTGAAGGGTTTCGCATGGCTATTGCCTATACGGTCAACCGAAATCTCTCCGGCACCGCAGCGCTCTCACCTCCCCGGTCAATACCCGCCCCGATACCCGCGGAGAGCGGCAACACCCTGCTCGCCTTTCCATCCGGGAATGCAGAGGATGTTGAGACTGCCTGGAAGGAGGAGTATGGCTCCTGGAGGATTGTCTCACTGGAATCCTCTTTCGGCCAGGATACTCCCGAAGAGGAAGAATCCAGAGGCACATCCATAATCACCTTCGAGGCACCCTACGCAGTAATGTTTTTCGCCGAATACAGCATGATTAATGACCTGACCAATCTCTGGGCAGGTGGAATCGGCTTCGCTCTTCATCAAAATGCTTCCTTCGGTTCATCAATCGGCATAGGCTCCGTAGAAGTGGACGACGGTTTTTCCGTCTCAAACGAACCTCTGATCCGCATGCTTCTCTTCGGAAGAGTGCAGTTTCCTGTCGTTTCGGATTATTTCTTTATTAATCCGTTTGCGGAGCTGCGCGGCGGAATCCAGATGTCGCCCGGAAGTGATGATCTGAGCGGACTGCTCGGTTCCTGGGGTGCGGGTGTTCAAATAGGTTACAACTACAGCAGCAGGACAAACTTTATCCTGAGTCTTGCCTGGAACAGGGAAAATCAGGCTTCGATGATGAGTACCGAAGAGAGCGACGGCGGTTCAAGAAATGCCGTGACTATATCTTTAGGCTTAGGCCTTCTATAAAAAACAGGAGAAAGGAAACATTGAAAACTGAAAAAAAATGGAGAGCCGGTTTAATCCTGCTCACTGCCGGATTCATTCTGGCGATTACGGGCTGCGCGACAGGACCGGCCCCCTACCCGCTTGTTAATAACAGCAAGCTTAAGACAGCAGAATACGGAAGCCCCGAAACCCACACAATAGTCTATGGCTTCATTTCCCGTGAGGGTGGAATCTTCTCGACTGCCCAGATCCCCATTATCGAACTTGCACAAATAAACCCGGACGGTGAGCCGATGTTTATTTATCCGGGACGGCAGAAGTCTTTCTTTTTTACCCAGCCTGTTCCCGTCGGTTCGGCCATCCATCTTGTCTACTATTCCTACCAGGAGGGAAGAACCATCTATTACTCCCGGGAGGGTCTGCAGAAGGGCTATGATATTACTGCCGAGGTAATCGAACCGGGCTTGCACTATGCCGGAAGTTATGTTCTCACTTCACAGGAAAAAGACGGCGGTATGTTTGAAACTCCCTCTGACTACGGTTTTCATGCTGTTGGAGAAGAAAAAGAAGCCGAAGCTCTCGAGCTGCTTCTAAAAAAGCTGAAGAAAAGCGAATGGGAAGGAATTATTGAAGCACGCCTGAAGGAGCTGACCAATGAAAATTAAACACCGAATACTCATATCCGCCTTCCTGCTTTCTCTTGTTCTGAGTCTGCCGCTCTTTGGAGCGGATCAGGATTACCGTGCACCCAGAGACAAGGAAGTGGTTCTTGTCATGAAAGTCATTGTTGCTCCTGAAATTGAAGACGATTTTTATTCCCGATACTGGGATATCAGCGGTAAAGTTCTTAAAAGCAAAAGAGACAGGAGTACCGAGCCCGGTGAGACAGTTCCGTCGACCGCCAGCCTCCTGATAGGTTCCTCCGTCTGGAACATGGAGGAGCTTGCCCTGTCAGAACTTGGAACAACCGCTACGGTAAAGACTTCGATTCCGAAGGATAGAAACATTTCGCTCAATGTCGTTTCCGTCTATCCTGCTGATCTGGGTATTTTTATGGTCAGATTTCCGGTACTCGCAGAGCTGACCGTGCCCGAAGGCGATAACTACATCTATGTGGGAACGTTTGTATATGAGCGCGAAGGCTTTCAGTTCAAGCTCAACAATATCAGCCGTCTTGATGAGTTCGATGAAGCCCAGGCAATTGTCAGTGAGCGGTACGGCAGCGGCGCCCGCCTTATCCGCGTCCCTCTCCGTCAGCAGGGGAACGGAGAATAAACCTGCCGGAGGCTGTACCGGGAATCCTCGTACAGCCTCCGTTCTTTCATCCCGGTCCGGGCAATTCGTCTTTGAACATATCAATTTAATAAGCCAAAGTCTTGATAACTACGCACATTTACACGGATGTTCCGCTCCGCTTCCGCCTCTACAATAAGGCAAAATAAGGCAAGGAGACGGAATATGAAAAAGATTATGATCTTGTTGGGTATCTGCCTGCTGTACGGATGCGCTACACAGCCGAAGACAAATCTGGCCGACTTCAGAGAAACCGTGGATAAGAGCCTGAAAAGCTATGGTCAGGCGCTGGTAAACAAGGATACGGAAGCCTGGCTCGCCCTGCATGACGAGAATGTTATCAAGATGCCCCAGGACAGCATGCCGGTGGTCGGGATGGATGCACTTCGTGCGGATATAAACATGGGCATGGAGATGGTGGATATTCTCGAATTCAAAACCGAAAGCAAGGAATACGAACTTTTTGGCGACCTCGGCTATGCAAGGGGGTTCTACTCGGTTGAACGCAGGCTCAGAAAAACGGGACAGAAACTGCCCCGTTTTGAGGGAAAGTACTTTACCGTTTACCGGCGGCAGCCCGATGGTTCCTGGAAAATCTATCGGGACATATACAGCTCCAATCTTCCGCCGGCCCAATAAACCGCCCGATATAAGCGGCCTGTCCGCAGATTGTGCATAAGGTGCGATCTGCGGTACATCAGCCCGACAAGTTAGGAATATACTCCCGGTCACTTCTCTTTATATAGCTGACCAGCCACCGCTGCAGGAAGAACAGGCGTCCTCTCAGACGGATTTTTCAAATTTCCGAGGTCATCTTTCTCATTGAAAACCTGCACCGGCTGCCGTCCCACAGGGTTTCGCGCGCCTCAAGACTGTACCCGAGAGCCCGGGCGAACCCCTTGAAGGGGTTGATACAGAATATTCCACAGGGTGATGCTGTTCCCCTCTGTCTGGCGATGGCACAAAGGAGACAGCTTTCGGAAACAGCCTCCGCGGTGTCTCCGGTTTCGGCGACATTCCATCGGGCACAGCCAAAAAGCGATGAATTGACCGAAAAGAGATCCGACAGCCCGCTTATTCCGAGCCTCTGCAGCTGAGCAGGCGCCGCCGCTTCCTGCTCGATCGACTTCTTTGCAGTAACCTTCTCCAGAATCCCGTTCTCCTCGTAATTAACGACCGAATCCGCAAGCACCGCCGCATAGAACAGCTGAAGTGTTTTCATTTCTTTCTCACTCATATGAATCTCCTGTAAAAGAATATGTTATGGGTTCATCGTAGCGGAGGAATAATAAGTGCGGTATAGTGATAAATAATCATTTCAGGGGCACACAGAAATGGAAAGAGGGGAGCTGGAACGGTACCGCTTGAGGCTGAAATCAATCTGGGAGCCGAACATTGAGGAGAGCGAGGCCGCATCAATTATAGCCGGACATCTCCCGATGCTTGAGCGGCTTGACCAGGTTGATGGGAGTTCGGTCGCCCTCCTGGACATCCGGGATTTCAGCTACCGTTTCCTTACCCGCAGTTTCCGTATTCTTTCGGGGCTCTCGCGGGGTGAGCTCGGTAAGGACCCCCAGCAGTTCTTTTTCTCCCTGATCCATCCGGACGATCTTACAGCGGTGCTCTTTACCACCGGAGAGGCATTCCGCTTCCTCGATTCGGTACCGGCGGATGCGCGGGGAGAGTACCGGCTCTGCTTCGATTTCAGGATTGAAGCGGGCCCGGGCCACTACGTCCGGATGCTTCAGCAGACGGTAGTCCTTGAGCAGGACTCATCGGGAATTCCCTGGCTCATCCTCATAGTCAACGACTATTCTCCTGTACAGGATCTTACGGCACCCCTCCGCCGCCAGCTAGTTCACACCCCCAGCGGACGCTTATACCTCTTTTCTCCGGAAGAGGCGCAGACCGCCCCGCCTCTCTCGGTACGGGAACTGGAAATCCTCGGTATGATAGCGCAGGGTTATGTAAGCCGCGAGATTGCGGATTTTCTCTCCATCAGCGTCCATACGGTAAACAATCACCGTGCCGCCATCCTCGAAAAGATGGAAGCGGAGAACTGTTTCGAAGCGGTAACGCGGGCGGCGAAGCTGGGACTGGTCTAGACAGAGGAAAATATCCGCTGTCCCCATAACTGCATCTGAAATCAAATTTATTCCCGTCTCTTCACAGAATGGCTTGACACCGCTATCTCTTTAAGATATTTTTATATCGTTACTTATTTAACGATTTATAGACAAAGGAGCACACTTATGGCAGTGATGAGCTATTCGGTTCCACGGGATATTGTATACGGTGAAGGAGCCATGGAAAAACTGGCCACCCTGGAAGGGAAAAGGGCAGTTCTGGTTACGGGGGGCAGTTCAATGAAGAAATTCGGCTTTATTGAACAGGCAAAAAAACTTCTTGAGAGCGCCGGTATGGAGACGGCGATTATCGACGGGGTGGAACCCAACCCATCGGTTGCTACCGTCAGACGCGGGGCGGAAGAAATGCTTGAGTTCAAACCCGACTGGATTATAGCAATAGGCGGTGGATCCGCTCTCGATGCGGCAAAGGTAATGTGGTGCTTCTATGAACACCCTCACCTTTCGTTCGAGGATATTGTGACCCCTTTCACCATGCCCCGCCTGCGCGAAAAGGCACGATTCGCAGCAATCCCTTCCACCAGCGGAACAGCATCGGAGATTACCGCTTTTTCGGTCATTACCGATACCGATAAGCACATCAAATATCCTCTGGTCTCACCGGAGATGGTTCCCGACCTTGCCATCCTTGATCCGGCGCTTCCTGCCAAAATGCCTGCCCATATTACCGCAAACACCGGGATGGATGTTATGGCCCATGCGGTTGAGGCTCTGGTATCAACGGCGGCTACCAGTTATACCGACCCCTATGCGGTAGAAGCGATCAAGCTGGTCTACACCTGGCTCCCCATAGCATTCGCCGAACCGGACAATATGGAAGCGCGCTACCACATGCACAACGCTTCTACTCTTGCAGGAATGGCATTTACCAATGCATCATTGGGACTTGTTCACTCACTTGCCCATAAAATAGGAGGAGAGTTCGGAGTAACTCACGGACTGGCCAATGCCATCCTCATGCCTTATATCATTAACTTCAACAAACATCACACCCGCAAGTACCAGCTTGCCGAGGAAGCTCTGGGGATAAATCATCTTGCAGAAGCGATACTTGAAATGAACAGGAAGCTTGATATTCCGGCCAGTTTTAAAGAATGCAGCGAGGTAGATTTCAACGAAACCTCATTTAAAACCGTTCTTGACAGGATGAGTACAAACGCCCACATGGATCCCTGTACTCTCACCAACCCCGGTTCTCCTGATGTTGAAGATGTAAAGAAGATCTACACCTCCGCGTATTACGGTAATTAACAGCTTTTCCAGGAACAGGCTCCGGACCCGAAACAGACACCTCCACTTCTGCCCAGGGGAGCCTGTTCCTTTTTCTTATCATTACCGGTTATAGTTGAAGCAGGAGGTGCTTCATGCAGGTAATGCTCGAATGGTTAAACCGTCTTGATCTTCCGGAGGAAACAACACTTCTTCTGGCTAAAGGAATACTACTAGCCGCCGCGCTTATTATTGCTCTTGTTGCCGATATTGCGGCAAGAAAAATTCTCAACAGGCTTATCGGAAGAGTGGTAGAGAAAACGAAAAACAGCTGGGACAATATTATTTTCCAGCGGGGCATTTTCAGGCATCTCGGTCACATTGCACCCCTGCTGATACTGTACGCCGCGACGGGGATCATCTTTCCGGAAGAAAATCCGCTCATAGCCCTTCTGCAGCGCCTCCTTCAGGCATGGATGATCGTAATAATACTCATGGTAATCAACGCCCTGCTCTCATCGGTTCAGGACATCTACCAGAGTTTTGAGATCAGCAAAAAGCGGCCGATAAAGGGGTATCTTCAGATCATCAAGATTTTTCTCTTTATTATCGGAGCCATACTCATAGTCACAACTATTCTCAATACCTCACCCGTTGGACTATTAAGCGGTATCGGAGCTCTCTCCGCCGTTATTCTTCTGGTATTCCGTGATTCGATTCTCGGTCTGGTCGCAAGCATCCAGCTCTCGGCCAACAACATGATCCGCATCGGCGACTGGATTGAAATGCCCTCATACGGGGTTGATGGAGATATAATCGATGTAACCCTGCAGACGGTCACGGTTCAGAACTGGGACAAGACCATTGCTACCATTCCAATTTATGCACTTATCAGTTCATCATTCCGAAACTGGCGGGGCATGCAGGAGTCCGGAGGAAGACGCATAAAGCGCTCCATCAATATTGATATGAACAGCATCCGCTTCTGCGATGGCGAACTGACCGAACGGCTCAGGGAATTCCGGCTGATCCATGACTACCTGGAAGCCAAAGAAAAAGAGATCACGGAATATAACCATTCCCTCAATATCGATGAGGAACGGGAATACTTCAACGGCCGCCGCATGACCAATATCGGTACCTTCCGGGCATATGTTTCCGCGTATCTGCATTCCCTCCCCCTTATCCGGGACGACATGACCTTCCTTGTCCGCCATCTTGCGCCTACCGAACATGGTCTGCCCATTGAGATTTATGTCTTCTGCGCAGATCAGAGATGGGCCTATTACGAAGCGCTTCAGGCGGATATTTTTGATCATCTTCTGGCGGTGCTTCCCCTCTTTGATCTGAGTATATATCAGGCTCCCGGGAGCCGGGATATTCGACTGCTTTCCGAAATCGTCAGAAAAGACAGGTAAGAGAAAAAAACGGGCCGGAAGCATTCACTGCTCCCGGCCGGTACAAAACAATCAGATTATCAGATCAACAAGGATCTGTTTTCCTGCTCAGGCCTTCACTTCCGCCAGCTCATCCACCACGGTGGCGGTGAGGGCTCCGGTGGGACAGACCGAAACACAGGCACCGCAGTTGCGGCACAGTTCTCGGTCAACGCTCATGATCGGGAACTCCAGAGTCCGGGCGTTGTAGGGACAGACCGCTACGCAGCGCAGACAGTTGATACATCCGCAGTGCATGCAGCGTGCAGCCTCGCGGCGTGCCGCGTCCTCGGCAAGTCCGGTCTCCACCTCTTTGAAGCCGGGAAAGCGTTCTGCCACAGGAACCATCGGAGTCGACTCTTTTTTGGTTCCGACATCGGAAACCTCGATGAAGTAGCTGCGCATCTGGCTTTTCGATTCCATGACCGATCCTGCTCCGCCCAGGCTCTTGTGGATAGCCTCGGCGCTTCTTCGTCCGGCGGCGATGGCTTCGATAACCGATGCGGTTTCGCTGGTGCAGTCACCGGCTGCATAGATGCCTTCGGCCTTTGTCTTGCCGGTAACCTTGTCTGCAATCTGCGGGAGAAAATCGGTATCGACCTTCTGGCCCGTGGCGATGATGACAAACTCGACATCAATTGATTTGGAGGGTTTGCCCGAGGGTACCGGACTCCGGCGGCCGGATTCGTCGATCTCGCCGAGCATCATCGGGGTATAGGTAAAGGCAGAGGCAGCACCGTTGCCTTCGATCTTTTCAGGTCCCGCGAGGAAGTGATACTTGACCCCTTCCTTTTCCGCTTCGATTATTTCCTCTTCGTAGGCGGGCATATCCTCCATCTGACGTCGGTAGAGGAGATTGACCTCTTTTGCGCCGATCCTCAGGGCGGTACGTGCGGCATCCACCGCTGCGTTTCCGCCGCCGATAACCGCTACCCGCTTGCCGTGAAGTCCCGTAAAAAGACCGAGGGAGACATCTCTCAGAAACTTTACGCCCGAGACAACGCCGGTTTTTTCCATTCCGGGAAGCTTTATGGAGGGATCCCCATGAGCGCCTGTGGCTATAAGGATACGTTCATAGCCTTTCTCCTTGAGCTCTTCAAGGGTGAAATCCGTTCCGATGCTTACACCGGTACGGATCTCAACACCCATACGCTGTACCCGTTCAACTTCCATCTTCAGAATGTTCTTGGGAAGGCGGAACTCGGGGATTCCCACGGCGAGCATGCCGCCTGCGAGGGGAAGTTTCTCGAACATGGTGACATCGTAGCCGACCCGCGCCAGATAGTAGGCGGAGGTAAGTCCGGCAGGTCCCGCTCCGACAATGGCCACCTTCTTTCCGTTCTTCGGAAGCATCTCCGGAAGGGGAAGCTCGTTTCCGAAGCTTTCGTAGGTCTTGTCGGCCGCAAGCCGTTTTATCAGACGGATCTGGAGGGGGTCGTCAAAGAGCGATCTCCGGCAGCTTCCCTCGCAGGGATGGTCGCATACGCGGCCGCATATGCCGGGGAAGGGGTTGGTGACGCTGATGGTCTCGTATGCCTGTACATAGTTGCCCTTGCGGACCAGGTCCAGGTACATGGGAACATCCACTCCGGCGGGACACGCCTCCTGGCACTTTGCATAGTAGGGTTCGTACTTGAATTCGAGTTTGGCGACCCGTTCGGCCGTGGGGAAGTTGGGAAGAGCAGCACCCTTGACCGCAGCCAGGTTTTTATAGCCGAGCTGGTCCAGGAGCATGGAGAGGTCGTGGCACACCTTTGTAAGGTGGTCCATACCGCGGATTATAAGGCTGGAACAGATTCCGAGGCCCTGGGCGCCCGCCATTAAGAACTCCACCGCGTCCTCGGCCTTGCTTATTCCGCCGATTCCGACCAGTTCGGAACAGCCGTTCCGTGCGATCTCGGAAACAATCCGCATCGAGACCGGGCGCATCGCCGCTCCCGAAAGCCAGCCGTATCCGTCGGCGCTGTTCATTTCCGGCCGCGCATGGTTAATGTCAATCTTAAGGGTCGGTCCAAGGGAGTCGATGGCGGAAATGGCATCCGCTCCAAGCTCCATACACTTCTTTGCGGTCCCGACGGGATCGGGCCAGTTGCCGCTGAGCTTGCAGATAACGGGGATGCTTACCCGCGACTTGGCGGCCTGGAGCATGGGCAGAAGCGTATCCTCGGTATAGCTGACCAGTTCGATCATGTCGGCACCGGCGGCTTCCGCGCGCTTTACCAGCGCCTCGGCCTCGGGAAGGGTGTGTCCGATACTTGCAATTACCACCGCACCGGCGGCCTTGGTCATGGGGATTTCCCGTTCGAACCACATCTCCGGAGGGGTATCAGCCCACTTTTCGCAGTTAATCAGCGAATCCTCGTTCACCATTCCAATGTGGGGAGTGGGGTTTATGGCCGCGTCCAGACGTATCGTCTTGGTAACGACCGCACCTGCGCCCGCCTTGTGCGCTTCTATCATTCCCTCCGCCGCGTAGGAGAGCGGGCCCGATGAGAGAATGAAGGGACTCTGCATTTTAATACCGCACAACTCGGTGCTTATATCGGCGCCTTTCAACTCTTTTATGCTTATCATTTCTTTTCCTCCGTCGATCTATTTGAATTTCCAGAACTCTTCGCTTGCTTCACGAAGTTCGGCTTTTATCGCTTCTTCGTCGAGGGTAAGCAGCTTTCCGTTTTCCTTCAGCAGTTTCCCGTTCACCATTACCTCCGAGACATCCTCGGGATTGCGGAAGAGTATAAGCTGATCGTAGACATTTTTTTCGTTTATCGGGGTCGGCGTATCCAGCTTGATGGTGATGAGGTCAGCAAGTCTGCCCTCTCCTATCGTTCCGATATCCGTCCTGCCCATGGCCTTTGCCCCCTGGGCCGTTGCAATATCGTAGACCGCCTCGCCGGGCATAACCTGGGGGTTCTGATGATACGCCTTGTGAATAAGGAAGGCACCCCGCATAACTTCAAAGAAGTTGTTCACATAGCCGTCGGTACCGAGTCCGGTGGTTATCCCCTTCTCGAGGTAGGTTGGAATGGGCGCAACACCGCCGCCGACTTCGCAGTTGGAGAGGGGCATGTGAACCACCCGTACTCCCCGCTCGGCCAGGAGCTCAATCTCCCGCTCGCTCATCTGAACACCCTGGCTGGCAAGAACGTTGGGTCCCAGGTAGCCCCACTCTTCGTAAAGCTCCACCGGCCGCTTGCCGTATTTTCTGGTGACCCAGTCCGGTTCATAGACGCTTTCGTTAAGGTGCATGTGAATATCGCAGCCCAGATCGTCGGCCATCTTTTTGGCCTGCATGATGTAATCCCTCTCCGCCGTAAAGAGGGTGTGAATTGACATCATCCCCTGGACAAGATTCCCGTCTTTATTGTTGTTTTTTACAAAATCGGCATTTTCCTTCAGTCCCGCCTGGCCGTTCTCTCCGCTCATCCGCTCACACGCCTCAAAGCTCAGAATTCCGCGCAGTCCCGCCGCCTCAACTACTTTCTTCTCTATCTCGAGAGCTCCGGGCACCGAGTTCGGCCCCTCAAGCACCTCCATAAAGGTGGTAATTCCGCTCTTGATCATCTCCACACAAGCCCATTTGGTAGTAATCTCCACGAGCTTGTGATCAATCCGGTTTTCAACATAGGGCCACCAGAAATCTTCCAGAAAACTGGTAAAGTCGGTAACCACTGCATCGACGCTTATTCCGTGTGAAAGCACCCCGTACATGTGCATGTGTCCGTTTATAAAGCCGGGAGCAATAAGCTTGTCCCCCGCATCAATCACCCTGTCCGCGTCCGAATCGTTCAGCCCCTCATTGGGCCCCACCTGTACGATAGTGTCGCCGTTGATCCTGACGCCCCAGTTTTTCCGGATGCCGTCTTCAAGCATGAGAAAGCCGCCCCGGATAAGAGTAATGGCCATATAAAGCACCTCTTGTTCATTGGTTTGTTCAGGGTGATTATAGACTGTTGAAACCGCTTTCACAAGGAGAAATAGTACGAAATTAGTACAAAATCTTGAAAACTTATGGCCTTACCATCGGTTATACACATCTTCCGCGAATCCCGGGAACTGCTCAAAACTGATCCTGCTCCCGTCGTCGAGAACCGCAGTTCCGCTGTAATAGCCGAAACACTGATGCTGAACCGACTTTATAAGCAGCAGGTCCGTCCGGGATCGCCGGTCAAGTGCCGGGGCAAATTCCGCCTCGAAGCGGCCGTCGCTGCTGGTGAAGATCCAGGGCTTCATGTAATCCGACTCGTCCATCCGGAACTCGACATCCGTGAGCTTGTGAGGAAGATTATTAAAGAAAAGCATGTTTTCGCTCGCCGGACTCCGGTCCGAAAAGCCATAGCCCAGATTGAAGCCGAAGGGGACGCCCTCCAGGATCCCCGATGCGGACGCCCAGTACCATCGATTGCGGTAGGTCCAGTTTCCCCTGCCCCAGTCGAGGGTACCGAAGCTTCCGGGGGCGGAAAAAGGGTGTTCCACGCTGCCGGTCCGGACAAAGCCTTCGGCGGGCATGCAGTTTATCTTCTGGTTGTAGTAGAAGGCACGGCGATTTTCCTTCCAGCTGGTGGCTATGGCCATCCGGGGCTTTGCTGCGGGCTGCCGGAGGGATATCTCCCCGGAGACCGCCCCGTCCGATAAGCGGCGGAAGGCTTCGCTGGCGAAACGGAGGATCCGTCTGTCTTCGTCACGGATAAGCTCCAGGTAGAGTTTATTGTCCCGGAAACGGATGCGGTTATCCTCGTCGGCCGTTTCGCCGAATCCGGTTCTGCCCGCGGGCATCACCGTGAGGGTATCAACCTGCTCCCATCTTCCTGAAGCCAGATCCACCAGGCAGAGGGCAAAGAGCCCCGCATAGCCGAGATCGCTCGCGGTTATGGTGACTCCGAAGCCGCTGTTCTGATCCAGTACGGCGTAGTAGTCCCACTCCTTGATCCGCCACCAGGGAGCCCGGACCCTGCTGCGCCGGTAGCGCCAGTGCGGGAGGAGTGCGTACCCCTCCCCGTTTATTCGCCCCGTTTCGTCCAGCAGTTCACGGGGAGTATTGATCTCGCTCTGCATAGGCCAGCCTCCTTTTCCGATTATACCACAGGCTTATTCCGGAGCGTGCCTCCTGATAATCTCCATAAAAACCTCTCCGTAGCGCTCCAGCTTTACCGCTCCAACGCCCTGTATCGCGAGAAAAGCCTCCGGACTTGCGGGATAACTGATTGCCATCTCCAGCAGGGAGTTATCGTGGAATATAACATAGGGGGGAACCCCGGCGGTATCCGCAAGCTCTTTGCGCTTTTCCCGGAGCAGCTCGAAAAGGTCCGAGTCATACTCCAGTTCGCTTATTCTTCGGCTTTTCTTCTCCACCATTTTGCCGGAGGCACCCTTCGCCTCCACCTTGCCGCTTACATTCCTGCTGCCCCTGAGCACCTCCCACGCTTCCCCGGTCAGCTTGAGGCTGCCGTGCTCCGGATCCTGATGGAGCAGCTGTTTCTGTATGAACTGTCTCGAGAGCTGAAACCACTGGGGCTTTGTGTACTCCATCCCTATCCCGTAGGTAGAAAGCTTATCATGCCCCCGTTCCAGCACCTTCCGGGCTTTTGAGCCGCGAAGCACATCGATAATATGCCCCGCCCCGTAGAGCTCTCCGGTCCGCTTGACGCAGGAGAGGAACTTCCGGGCGGCAATGGTAATATCGCTCTTTTCCACCGCGGGGCCGGTGCAGTTATCGCACATTCCGCAGCCGGTCTCACCGTCACCGCCTGTACAAGTGTCTCCGAAGTAAGTGAGCAACGGCATCCGCCGGCAAAGCTCCGTTTCAGCCAGTCCAACCATACCGTTCAGCTGGACCATGGCGATCTTTTTTTCACTCTCGCTCTTCTGGTCGATAAAGTACTTTATGGTGTGGATATCACCATAGCCGAACAGGAGAAGACAGTGAGCCCGGAGACCGTCCCGCCCGGCCCTTCCGATCTGCTGATAGTAGCTTTCAATATTCCTGGGAAGGTCGTAGTGAAGGATAAATCGGATATCGGGCTTGTTTATGCCCATACCAAAAGCAATGGTGGCAACGATAATATCCACATCGTCCCTGATAAACAGCTCCTGATTTTTCTGCCGCTCCTGATCGGAGAGAGCCGCGTGGTAGGCAGCGGCGGAAAAGCCTTTCCCGGTCAGAAGAGCGGTCAGCTCATCCACCTTTTTCCTGGTGGCGCAGAAGATAATACCGGACTGTCCGTGGAAGCGCTTAACAAAGGCAAGGGCCTGTTCTTTGGGAGATGATTTGGAGCATATTTCGAGAAAGAGATTGGGACGGTCAAAGCCTGCGACAAACTCATTGGATGAATCGAAGGAGAGCGATTTTTTGATATCCCGCTGTACGCCCGGAGTGGCAGTCGCGGTAAGGGCCATGCATACAGCACCGGGATAACGTCTCCGGAGTTCCGCGAGCTGACGGTACTCGGGACGGAAATCGTGGCCCCACTCGGAAATACAGTGTGCCTCGTCTATGGCAAGGCAGGAGATGGTCTGCGAATCGAGAAGCGCGAGGGTCCTCTCCATTAGCAGCGTCTCGGGAGCAAGATAAAGCAGCTTGATCTCTCCCCGGACAATCCTGGCCCGGTTTTCCCGGTATTCTCCGGCGCTGAGAGTGCTGTTCAGGTAGACCGCACCAACACCCAGTTCATCGAGCTGCTCCACCTGGTCCTTCATGAGCGAAATGAGAGGAGACACAACCACGGTCAAGCCTTCAAAGAGCAGGGCCGGGATCTGATAGCAGAGCGATTTACCGCCTCCTGTCGGCATTACGACAAGAGTGTCGCGTTTGTGCAGAACATTATTTATAATGTCCCATTGAAGGGGACGAAAGGAATCGTATCCGAACACCTGCTTAAGAATCTTTGCCGCTCTGACCTGCATGCCCCATCGTGGCGACAGGGAAAGATTTCGTCAAGGAGAGGATCCGGAAACAGCCCTTTTCTTTCGGTCCGGCTATTCGTATGCTTAGTGTATATATTTTTAAAACAGGGAGACAACAATGAAACCAGTACAATGGGGAGTTCTATCGGTATCGGGACACTACCGCCTCCGGGTGCAGCTTCCGGTTCGGGATTCCGGTCTGCTCACGATGAGGGCAATAGCTTCTCGTTCGGCGGAAAAGGCGGCTGCGGCAGCAGAGGAATTCGACATCGAAAAGTCCTATGGTTCCTACGAAGAGCTGCTGGCCGACCCCGAAATCCAGGCGGTCTATATCCCGCTGCCCAATCATATGCACGCCGAGTGGGTACGCAAGGCGGCCGATGCGGGCAAGCACATTCTTTGTGAGAAACCATTTTCACTGAATGCGAAAGAGACCGAAGCGGCAATTGCCTATGCGGAAGGCAAGGGTGTAAAGGTTATGGAAGCCTTCATGTATAAACTGCATCCCCAGTGGATCAGGGCGGCGGAACTCGCAAAAATAGGCGAGATAGGAACCATCCAGGCGGTGAACGTCTTTTTCTCCTACAACAATCAGGACCCCTCGAATATCCGCAATATTAAAGAAGCGGGAGGAGGCGCCCTATACGACATCGGCTGCTATGCGGCCAGCGCCGCACGCCTTATCATCGGCAGGGAGCCCAGGCGGGTTGTCAGTCTGATAAAAAACGATCCCGGTTTTCAAACCGATGTGCTTACCTCCGCCCTCCTCGATTTCGGTGATGCGAGAGCGACCTTTACGGTCGGAACCCAGACCTTCCCTTATCAGCAGGTTGATGTGATCGGATCAGGCGGAAGCCTTACGGTCCACGTACCCTTCAACATGTATCCGGACGTACCGGCCAGGCTTACAGTCACCACCGGTGTTGGTACCAGAGTTATCGAGTTTGAACCCGCCGACCAGTATGCCGAACTCTTTGAAGAGTTCTCCCTGGCCATCGCCGAAGACCTTCCGGTCCCGACACCCCCCTCGGATGCGGTAAACAACCAGAAGGTGCTCGATGCGGCATTCAGATCAGCTGAGACCGGGAACTGGGAAGCTGTCCGCTAAGTACGCGGTGTTTCGGCTATCCATAAACGGTAGGCCGCCGCCAGTAGAAGCGACAAGGCAAGGAGCAGGACGGGGATAGCCCGAAGAGAGCTTATCTCCACTCCTGCTCCGACCAGGAGCGGTACCGCCGCGGAGCCTACGCTCGCGGCGGCCACCTGCTTGCCGATAAGGCCGGAAGCATTCTTCCGGCCGGCAACGGCAGGGGTATAACTGACAAAAAGCGGAAAAAGCGGAGCACAGGCAAAGCCCAGCAGGGGCATAGCGAGCAGCGCAGCACCTGAGGACCAGGGCTGCAGAAAAAGCAGGGAGCCGAAAACGACCGCCGAAATCATCCAGGAGAGGATGGACCGTATGTGCCACCTTCCCCCGAGAAAGCCGAAGAATACACGCCCTGCCATAAGGGCCGCCCAGTAGAATCCCACCCACAGGGCGGCAAGCTCCGGTTCAATAAGACGGCCGCGGGTAAGCCAGGTATAGGTCCAGCCGCCGGCGGTCACTTCAAGTCCCGTATATACAAGAAAGAGCATAATACCCGTAATCCGTATCCGGAGCCCGATCCCCTGCCCCGCACCGCTGCCCTGAACCGCTGCTCCCTCCGGCGGGGCTGCGGAGTGTTCTTCCAGATGGGCATTACCGTTCCACCGGTTCCTGTAGATAATAAAGAGCACCAGCAGACCGGCAACCATGGCCAGGGTTGCAATATAGCCGTACTGCCAGGGAGCACGCTCCTGCAGCACACGGCGCATTATCACCGGTCCTATCATCGCACCGAGTCCGTAAAAAGCGTGAAGAAGGGTAACCTGCTCCTTGGTAAAGCGTTCAGCCGAATAGGCATTGAGCCCCGCGTCGACGGCGCCGCCGCCGGTACCGAGCACCACCATCGATACGACGATGAGGGGCCACTCCCGGGCAAAGGAAAAACCGGCCAGAGCGGCGGCTACCAGAATATTGCTGAGAATCAGGAGCCGCCCCACCCCGAGGCGCCGTATCAGTCTTCCCGCATTGGTGCTGGAAATAAAAAACCCGCAGGTGGCTGCAAGCTGCAGCAGGGCGAGCCGGCTCAGGGGGCGACCGAACTCTCCGGCGATGGACGGCCAGGCTACCCCGAGCAATCCGTCGGGCAATCCGAGACTGATGAATGCGAGAAAGCTCAGTGCGAGCAGCAGTTGTTTTTTGTTTATCAGCTTTTCCATGCTCAGATAATATGGCTAAACAGGAGGCTTGTAAACCGGTTTAGTTACGCTTTTTTCGATTCCGGCGATTCCTGGGGTGCTTACCGCCCCCGCAGCTCCCGAACCGTCTCAACCATGGCAAGGAAGCCTCCGGGGGGCACGTAGTCGGCTATCTGGTTCCCCGAACCGACGGCAATTCCGGGGAGTCCCGCGAGAGGTTTCATAATTTCACGGACATAGGTCCGGACCTCCGCCTCGCTCCGGCTGCAGAGCACGTCCATATCCACTCCGCCGAAATTTCCGATTCTTCCGCCGTAGCGTTCTACCCATTCGGAGAAGGGTGCGATCGAATCCTCGTTTGAGTGCTTGGCATCGATGCCGCAGAAATCGATAAGATCATCCATAACTTCAAAGATTGAACCGCAGGAATGAAGCAGAAAAGAGGTGCCGTATCCGTGGATAAGATCGATAATCCTTTTATACTGAGGCAAAATATGGGTCCTTACGGTTTCGGGCTTCAGGAGAAGGGAAGACTTGAATCCGAGATCGTCCCCGAAACGGAAGAGACAGTAGCTCTCCCTGCGGGTTTCCAGGAAGCGCTTCCAGATGGTCAGGAGCAGGTCACCGACCTTTTTCCAGATCAGGGAGAATGCCTCGGGATCGTCAACTTCCAGGTAGGCAAGATCGGTCATGGGGACAAAGTCCTGGACAATCTCGAAGAGACCGTTTCCCACTCCCGCCACAGCCTTCATTCCTTCGGGCAGTGCGCCGGCGAGGGCTTCGAAGGAGGGATCAAAGCGGCTGAAATAACGGTCGGGGATTTCCTCCCAGGGATACGCCTTCACATCCGCAAGACCGGCAAAGAGAGGCGGAGCAATACCGCAGAGGCCTCTGCCGCCCTGAATAAGTTCGGTTACGCAGCCCTCGAAGGGAAAGATGTCGTAGCCGATTCCGGCAATGTAATTGCAGGCAAGGGTGAAGCCCTCTTTCATGTCCCGTACATCCCCCTGCATAAGGTCGGAAACGGGCTTTCCGATAAGCTGATCCAGCACAAGGGGACTGAAAGCGTGCTCATAGAGCGGCAGGTAATCGGTCTGTTCGTTTCGGGCGGCCTTTACAATCCGCCGGTAATCGGGCTGGTATGCTTCCATTTCTATCCTCCGATATGCTGATATGGTATGTTAGTACCGTTTTTTTCTGTCCGATAGGATATTTATCGCTATTTATTGTATATTCGTATCATGTTTGAGCCTTTTAAATTTGAAGAGCGCGGACTGGACCGCCGGAGCCCGGGCAAGCTTTTCTTAAAAGACGAGAAGGCGGGAGAGAAGGTGAGAATCCATTATCACCGCTCCCTGGAAATCAATCTCTTTAACGGCATCAACGGGGTAATTCATGTCGAGTCCGGAGAGTTCTCCCTGAAAGGGGTACGGGCCGCACTCCTGCCGCCGCGTCAGCTCCACGGATACTCCATTGAACCGGGGGGAGCCATCCTGGTCGGACACATCGCCCTGGATCTTCTTGACGATATCCTCAGAAAGGAGAGCATTATTGCCCTTCTGGACCGGCATGAGGGCCCCCTTTTTTTTGATTCGCTTCCGGAACATCCCCTGCTCGCCCTGTCCCCGGAAGCCTCTCCGATTATGCTGACGGAATACAAGACTGCGGAACTGCTGTTCTTTCTTCTCTCCCTCTGCGGAGAAAAAGAGCAGACCAGTCCGGATACGGCCATGGCGAGAAGGGAGATCGAGGCGCTGAAACGCATCATTGATCTGGTGGAGGAAGGCTTCCACCGGAAGCTGACACTGGAAAAGGCAGCCCGTACGGCAGGCATTTCCCGTTCCCGTTTCTGCCGTCTTTTCAAAACTTTGACGGGACTCTCCTTTCACCGCTTTCTTATGGAGGTGCGGCTGGAGAATGCCCGGAACATGCTGATGGAGGGGCAGAGCGTTACGTCAGCGGCCGCCGATTGCGGCTTTTTTGATGCTTCCCATCTTATCCGGCACTACCGGAACCGCTTCGGCGTGAGGCCCGGAAAAACAGGTTTGGCGGAGATACACTGGAAATAGGGCCGGAACCATTACTATACTGATAACCTGAAGAAACTATTGGAGGTTTGCAATTGAAGGACCCGAGACTCGAAAAGCTGGCCGATCTTCTTGTATCCTATTCCACTGGAGTAAAAAAGGGCGATTCCGTTTTCATTATGTGTCACGAGGTGGCTATCCCCTGGGCTGTGGAAATAAACCGGGCGGTCCTTGCGGCGGGAGGAAATCCCCATACGTTCATTAAAAGTGACGATATCGAAGAAGCACTCATGAAGAACGGAACTCCCGGACAGCTTCGTGAAAACAACTACCTGATGGAAGAAGGAATCAGGAGAGCGGATGTTTTCCTGACCGCCTGGGGAAATTCCAACGTAAAGTGTTTTTCCAATATCGATCCGGCCGGGATCCGCGACCGGCAGGAGAGCAACAGGGCATGGAGGAAACTCTTCAGCAGCCGGACGGGAACGGGAGATCTGCGCTGGTGCGGCACCCAGTATCCCGCCATTGCCGATGCCCAGGAGGCTGCCATGAGCCTCTCCGAGTATGAGGATTTTGTCTACCGGGCGGGTCTCCTCGACAAGCCGGATCCCGCGGCGGAATGGCGCCGGATTCACGAAGAACAGGAACGCTGGATCCGCTACCTGGAGGGAAAAAAGGAACTGCGCTTCAGGACAAAGGATACGGATCTGACGGTGAGAGTGGACGGCCGCAGATGGATCAACTGCTCGGGAGATGAGAACTTTCCCGACGGCGAAATTTTCTCGACACCCCTCCTGAAAGGAGTGAACGGACAGGTCCGTTTTACCTTTCCGGCGGTCTACCGCCAGCGGATGGTTGAAGATGTACGGCTTGAGCTGAAGGACGGAAAAATTATCCGGGCGAAGGCAGCCAGGGGAGAGGAATTCCTCAATTCGGTCCTGGACAGCGACGGCGGGAGCCGGTATATAGGCGAGATTGCCATCGGTACCAACTACGGTATTACCGATTTTACCCGCAACACCCTTTTTGATGAGAAAATTGGAGGGACCTTCCACATGGCCGCCGGGGATGCACCCAAAGAGACGGGAGGAGAAAACGAATCCGTTGTTCACTGGGACATGATATGCGACATGAGAGACGGCGGAGAGATAAGCGCGGACGGAGAAAAATTTCACGAGGACGGCCAGTTTATTGAGAGCGTACTGAGGAAATGAGAAGGCCACGCGGCCCCCTGGTCATCTCCAGCGTCTATTTCACTTTCGGTTTTCTGTGGATTCTGATTTCCGACGAAGCCCTGAAACTGTTTGCCGCCAGTCCGGAGTCGTATCAGCGGCTCCAGACGGCAAAGGGGTGGATATATGTTGTCATTACCACGGTTCTCATCTACCTCCTTCTCCATGCATACGCGAACATGAAAGAAAGGGCGCTGCAGGAACTGAATCGGCAGAAGGAGGTTCTTCATGATGTGCTCGAAGAAAAAAATGAACTTATCCGCGAACTGGATCACCGGGTAAAAAACAACCTTCAGCTCGTGATAAGCCTTATCGGTATTTCACGCTCCGGTTCCGCCTCAAAGATAGAAGCGTACCCGGATACCCTTGCGGGAAGAATCCATGCCATCTCCGCAATTCAGGAGGCGATGTTTGCCGGCGGAATATACGCCAGGGTTTCTCTGGAGCGCTATCTGACCGATCTCCTCGCTTATCTCAAGTCAGACTCCATGATTGCCCGGGCCGGCAGCATAAGCCTCATGGTGGAGGAAGGTATCACCATGTCCGCCGAGCGGGCGGTTCCCTTCGGAATTGTCTTCCATGAACTGGCAGGCAACGCCCTGTCCCACGCCTACAAAGAGGGGGATGCGGGGGCGGTTGAAATCTCGGTCAGCCTGGATTCGGGTTCAATTGTTCTGAAAGTGGAGGATTTCGGGAAGGGTTTCGATGCGGAGAGCGTGTCCGGAGAGGTGGGGCTTGTCATAGCGGAAGCGATGAGTTCCCAGATTGAAGGCCGGCTCACCATCGCCTCCTCCGCTTCGGGAACTGCAGCGGTACTGACGGTTCCCGTCTGACCGGACCGGTTTATTCCTCTTCCGGCTCCCAGCACTGAAAGAGGTAGACAATCAGGTCATCGGTAAACCGACGCAGGTAATAGTCGTAATCGAGATCCTCCTCCTCGATAAAATCGTCGGCAATGTAATGGCTTACCGCATCGAGGAGTTCCGGCTCTTCCCTGAGGTTATCAACAAATTCATCAAGCAGGGCCGCATCTACAGCATACTCTTCCCGAATGTGCTCCAGCACCTCTTCCAGAGGATCAAAATCGAAATCGGCAAGAGCTTCACTGAGCTCTTCCTGACTGACTTCGATTGCTTCCCGTTCCTGAATCGGGGGTGAAAAAACCATGTAAGTTCCTCCTTCGTTTCTTTCCTTATAGCAGATGAATGGCGTTCCGGACAAGGAACAATAAGCCATTTCACGCTAAAGATGCAAAAATTATATCCATTTTTGCAATTGTTCAAGCCGGTAATTACAATTAATCAGGGGGCATTGCCATGAGAGGATTGAGTTTTACCTGGCGACTTATTCTGATGGTTACGGTGATGGTGATTATTTCTCTTCTGGTTACCAATCTTAACTTCATTACCACATTCAGAGAGAGTACCTATCAGGAGAAAAGAGACAGTCTTACGAGGCTTGTCGACGCGTCTGCCGGGATTCTGGAATACGCCTGGAATCTGGAGAGTGAGGGCAGTCTGAGCCGTGCGGAGGCACAGGAGCTGGCGAAAGACCTTATTGCCGAAAGCACCTATGGCAGAAATGAACTTGATTACTTCTGGATCAACGACATGCGTCCCTACATGATTATGCATCCCTACCGTCCGGAACTGAACGGAACCGATCTCTCGGAAACCAGGGACCCGAAGGGCAAGTATCTTTTTGTGGAGATGGTGGAACGGGTCAGGAGCGATGGAGCAGGATTCGTCGAATACTCCTGGCAGTACTATGATGAAGAGGGCAGAATAGAACCGAAGCTCTCCTATGTTACCGGCTTCGAGCCCTGGGGATGGATCCTTGGTACGGGAATCTATATTGATGATGTGGAAAAGACCATTATCAGGGTCGTTTCCGGAATAATCCTGATCAGCCTGGTCTTTCTCATGATCTCCCTCGCGGTCGTATACCTGGTTGCAAAACGTATTGCCGCCCCGATAGTCCGCTTCTCCTCAATAATGGAGCAGGTAGCCGGCGGAGACCTTACCATTGAGGTTCCCGCTCTTAAGCGGAAAGATGAGCTGGGGGTTCTCGCCGCGGCCCTCGGGAGCATGGTAAAACAGGTGGGTTCGATTATTCTCGAGGTCCAGGAATCCGCCAACCAGGTGAGAATCGGAAGCGAGCAGGTCAGCTTCTCGGCTCAGGAGCTCTCCAAAGGGACATCACAGCAGGCTTCTTCCATGGAGGAGATTTCATCTTCCATCGAGGAAATGTCCTCGAACATAGGGCAGACGGCAACGAATGCGAGGGCAACCGATGCCATTGCAGGAAAAGCCGCGAAGAGCGCGGGAGAGAGCGGAACGGCAGTGGGCGAGACGGTGGGTGCGATGCGGTCCATTGCCGAACACATTTCACTTATAGAGGAAATAGCGCGTCAGACCAATATGCTGTCCCTCAACGCCGCCATCGAAGCGGNNTGGCACTGAACGCTGCGGTGGAGGCGGCCCGGGCAGGAGAAGCCGGAAAGGGTTTTGCCGTGGTTGCCTCGGAGGTGCGGAAACTGGCGGAGAGAAGCCGCCAGGCTGCTTCCCGGATTGAGAACCTCATCAACTCCAGTGTCAAAATTGCCGAGGATGCGGGTGAAGCAATCGACAATCTGGTTCCGGAAATAATGAAGACGAGCAGACTTGTACAGGAAATAAGCTCCGCTTCGGGGGATCTCGAGAGCGGCACGGGCACCATAACCCGCGGTGTGGAACAGCTTGAGAACATAGTTCAGGGTACGGCCTCTTCTTCGGAAGAACTCGCGGCATCTGCACAGGAGCTCTCGGCACAGGCCGAACAGATGCATGCAGCAACCGGATATTTTACGGTCAGACGATAGATAAAAAACCCCGTAAAGGGTAACAATTCCGGACTCCCCAGGTGTTACAATAGATACCATACGGCAGGAAGGAATTGTGAAAATCGACGTCGAAGCATATTACCGGACATACGGCCCCATGGTATTGAGACGATGCAGGTACATCCTGAAGGATGAGGAACTCGCCGTGGATGCGATGCAGGATACCTTTGTGCGGATCCTCCGGAGCCGGAACCGGCTGGACGGCAGGGGCCCCTCAAGCCTTCTCTATACAACCGCTACAAATATCTGTCTCAACATGATACGGGACCGGAAACGAAAACAGGAAGTTCCCTGGGAAGAGGAACATGAGAAGAAAGGAGCAGAAACGGGCTGGGAATCGCGGCTTCTTACGGACCATTTTCTGGAGCGCCTTTTCGGAGAGGAAGCAGATTCCACACGTACCATGGCCTATCTCCATTACGTGGACGGTTTTACCCTTGAAGAGACCGCCGAACAGACCGGTTTATCCGTTTCCGGTGTAAGAAAAAGACTGGAAAAACTGAGAAAGAGAAGTCTTGCAAAGAAGGAGGCATAGGGAATGGATTACAACGATATGAACGGACGGGAGCTGTTTTACCTTGAGCAGCTTCATATTGATAAAACTGATGGTATCCAGGCGGAGGCGGAAGAATTCCTGAGGAAAAGCGACGAGGCAATTTTTGAGCGCTATCCGGTTGAAACAATGGGAGCGGAGATACGCCGGCGTCTGGAAAGCGGCAGGAAAGAGCGTTCCCTTTTTACCCCGGGACACATGGTACCGCTTCTTGCCGCTGCGGCGCTTACGATAATGATAGGGATTGCCGCTTTCTACCCCTCCTTGACGGGATCGCCGGTACCGGGGACCGAACGCATCAAAGGGATGGATCCCGTACTGTCGGTCTTCCGGGCCGAGGGAGAATCGGTCAATCTGCTGGATGAACGGGACCGGGCCAGGGCATTCGATCTTCTCCAGCTCGAATACAACGGTGCTGGTTATCCCTACGGAATAATATTCTCCATTGACGGACGGGGGGTGATAACCCTTCACTACCCGGCATCCCCGGCCGTCGTTCCGCAGCTGGATCCGGGAGCGGTCCTGCTCCCCTATTCCTACCAGCTGGATGATGCGCCGGACTTCGAGCGGTTTTTCTTTGTCACCTCCCGGGAACGCTTTGCTCCGGAAGAGGTGCTTGAAGCCGCCCGTAAGCTGACAGAATCCGAAGGCAGGGGGAGGCTGGAACTTCCGAAGCATTTCAATCAGTCAACGCTTACCATCCTGAAGGAGGAGATGGAATGAACCATTCAAGAACCGGGCGTATGCTCGTTATTACCATATTGCTTTTAGGCGCGGCTGCCGCGCTCTCCGCGGTGGAGCCTTCGGTCCGCCGCTACGGCCTCTTTGTGGGAGCCAACAACGGAGGCCGCTCACGCGTCCTGCTCCGTTATGCCGGCAGTGACGCGGAATCGCTTGCCGGCATGCTTCAGCGTATCGGAGGTCTTGCCGCAGAGGATACCATCCTTCTCAAGGAGCCGACCAAAGAGGATATCAAACGTGGTATTGAGGCTGTGGAGGCACGTATATCGGCTTCGAAAAGCAGCGGAAGGCGCGAGGAGTTTATTTTCTACTACAGCGGACATTCGGATGAGAAGGGGCTCCTGCTGGGTGAGGACCACCTGGAATACCAGGAGCTGCGCGATCGCCTTAAAGAGGTGGAAGCGGATGTTCACATTGCAATTCTGGATTCATGTTCCTCCGGCGCCTTTACGCGGCTGAAGGGCGGTGTGCGCAGATCGCCGTTTCTCTTCGACGAATCCACAAAAGCCGCGGGTCATGCCTTTCTCACATCGAGTTCCGAGAACGAGGCTGCCCAGGAATCGGACGAGATAGGCGGAAGCTTTTTTACCCACTACTTTCTTGCGGCCCTGAGCGGTGCAGGGGACAGCAGCCGTGACAACAGGGTAAGCCTTAATGAAGCCTTTGCCTTTGCCAGTGAAGAGACCCTGGCACGTACCGAACATACCATGGCGGGACCGCAGCATCCCTCCTACGATATAAGCCTTACGGGAACCGGAGACCTTGTCCTGACCGACCTGAGGGAGGGTGTGGAACGGATAGCTTTTTCGGAAGAGCTGAGCGGACGGATCTTCATCCGGGATGACCGGGGACGTCTTGTACTTGAGATGAGAAAAACCGTCGGCAATCCTGTTGTCATCACCCTGCCTCCGGGCTCATACCGTATCAGCCTTGACGACGGCAATAATCTCAAGGGAGCGACTATCTTTCTGTCGCCGGGTTCGACCATGATGATAAACGGCAGCGACTTCCGCTACCTCTACCGCGAAAATACGGTGATAAGGGGAGAGGGAGAAGCCGTTGAACAGGGCATGAACATAAATATTGTCGCCGTCAGTGACAGACCGATGAACGGGATGCAGGCAGGCATTATCGGAACGATCAGCGAGGGCGACATGGAAGGGATGCAGCTGGCGTCAATATTCTCCATCACCGAAGGTTCAATGAAGGGAATACAGCTCTCGGGTGTTTTCAATATCGTCGAGGGCGGAATCTACGGCCCCCAGCTCGCAGGAGTCTTCAATATCGTCGAAGGGAATATTGAAGGGCCCCAGCTTGCGGGTGTCTTCAATATTGCCGAAGGCCGGCTCCGGGGTCCGCAGATCGCGGGCGTGTTCAACATCGCCGAAGGAGAAAAGAGTTCAGGAGTCCAGATAGCGGGAACGTTCAATATGGCGGGAGACATGGAAGGAAGCCAGATAGGCGTTGTCAATATTGCCGGAAAGATGCAGGGGATGCAGGTTGGCATCGTAAACATCAGTGAAGAACTTGATGGCATACCGATAGGTCTGGTAAACATAAGCGGAAACGGACTCCATCACCTGTCGGCATGGTACGATCAGAACAGCCTCCTTAACCTGGGATTCCAGCTCGGCACCTTCTACTACACCTTCTTCACCGCCGCCATTGATCCCGAGGATCCGGACAGAATTTTCTCGGCCGGAATAGGTATGGGGCTCGAACTTCCTCTGGGTCCTTTCTACCTGGATACCGAGGTGTATGCGAAAAAAACCGCATCGGATGAAGGCAGTTTCGACGGGAATGCGGCAGCAGTGTTCTCCGACGGGAGCATCCCCGTTCCCGCCGTAAGACTCTCCTTCGGCAGAAAATTCGACAGCTGGAAGGGCGGAAAAAGCTCAATCTTCGGGGGAGTGGATCTTGCTCTCCATTTCCGCGGATATACCGATTTTACTCCCGGCATAATGACGGGAAGCCCCTGGAGTGTAAGCTACGCGGAAGGTGAAGAGCCCGTGGATATTTATCCGACCTGGTTTATCGGTATGAGATTCTGACATCCTGCGGAGTGCTGCCCGGCAATCTTTCCGGGCAGCACCGCTTTTTACAGGCTTTCGGTAAGCATATACGAACCCGCCCCATCACATTCTATGTTCCACTGCCGCTGTGCAAGACTCCTGCGGAATTCCGCATCATGGGATACGAGCAGAAGCGCTCCGGAAAAGTGTTCAAGGGCCTCCTGCAGCAGGATGATTGAATCCAGATCGAGATGATTGGTTGGCTCATCAAGAATCAGCAGAGAGCAATCTTTCATCGAAGCTCTGGCGATTATCAGTTTTCTGGCCTCTCCCGGGCTGAGTACCGACGACTGAAGGAGCGCTTCCGGTGAAGAACCGAGCCGATGGACAGAGGAGAGCAGCTCTCCCAGCTCCGAAGATGACAGTACGGAAAGCTGTATGGACAGCAGCCGGCGCACCTCTTCCGATATTTCCTGAGGCAGCACGGCGGCATTGCGGAAGAAGAACGGGAAAGACTCTTCGCTGTCCTGTTCGAGATGGTTCTCCCGAAGGTGCCGCAGGAGCGAACTCTTCCCGCAGCCGTTCTTTCCCTTCAGGGCGATTCGCTGCCCCGGCCTCACAACAAGATCGGGATAATGCAGGGTCATCTCTCCGAGCACCAGGTGTCCTTCCTGTATGAAGAGCAGACGGTCACCCTTTCCCGGGTTCGAATCCATGCTTATTCCGGTTTTCCGCCGCTCCCGTAATTCGGAAAACCTCTCCAGCGCGGCCTTCCTCAACACTTCATTTTCTGCGGTTCTCCCGTCAAGCTGACGGAGCAGTTTACCGCCCGTTCCATCTTTTCCCGAAATCCTGATCAGGTTTTTCCGGAATCTTCCATCATGATCCTTCGGGTCGAGACCTGCCTTGCTTCTTCGTTTCTGCTGGGAAGCCGCATTCTGTCTTCTTCGTTCAGCCTCCTTTTTCAGCGCATCCGCTCTGGCCGTCATGGTTTCGAGAACCCTTTCCGCTTCGAGAGCCTCCCGTCCGGCTTCCCGCAGCCCCTGTGAGAGTCCTCCGGGCCGGACAACGGCTTTCCCGTTTCTGAGGAATATGGTTCTCCTGCAGAGACGATCCAGAAAAGCCCGGTCGTGGCTCACAACTATCCCTGTTCCCCTGTAATTGAGAAGAGCATCAAGCAGCTGATTCCTGCTCTCCTCATCGAGATGATTCGTCGGTTCATCCAGTGCGAGGAAGGCAGGGGAATTATACAGAGCCGTACCCAGCTGCACTTTTTTCCGCTCGCCGTAACTGAGAGTTTCCCACCTGAAGAGCCATTCAAACTCTATTCCAAGTCTCCGCATAATCTCTCCGCTGTGCTCATCGAAAGAATAGAAAAATTCCATTGCCTCCGGAGGCGGCCGATCCGCTTCCTGCCTGCAGAGACAGTGCTCGCGGGGAACTGTAATCTTTCCCGAGTCGGGTCGTATCAGACCGGTCAGCAGGAACAGAAGAGTGCTCTTTCCCGCCCCGTTCGCACCGGAAAGAGCGCTCCAGCCTTCGCCGACGATGAAGGAAATACCATTGAAGAGCCGGGTATCCTGCCCGGGCCATGAAAAGATGAGTGATGAAACCTGTATCTGATTTTCAGCCATGACTGCGCCTCCATACGGGGGTGCGGCATAATCACGGTACTGTCGGGTAAGAATTTCCGAAGCCCGCATGAGGATGGGTCGCAGGGAGAAGAGGTGCCGCCGGCTTGGTGGACTGAATCACAAGAAAGTTCCATACCATACCGTTTTGACTCTTTCCCTATCTGTTCCTCACGCTCCTGCTCCTTGTAACGGATTTGATCTGAACATTAGCCAAATGAAAAGGATGAGTCAAGTCTCGATAAGCACCTTAAACGAGGTCCCGTTCCCATTCTCCGCGGGCGACTCATACTTCCACGATCCGCCTATCTGGTTTACCAGTACATCGATGAGAATCATTCCCAGGGTTTTACGACCCTCGGGCGCACCCTCTTGAGGAAAACCCGGACCGCTGTCCCGAATTTCCAGAGAGCAGAAGAAGCCGTTTTCAGTTTTTTCACGTTCAAAGCGGATTGTCAGCTCCCCCTTGCCATCAGCGAACGCATAGGTGAAAGCGTTGCTTATTGCTTCATTGGCAATGAGAGCCAGCGGTATGGCAAGATCTATGCTTATCGGAAAACTGCGGCAGCTCATTTCATAGTGCAGTTTCACACCGGGCAGACCGGCCAGAGACTGAATATCGCCGGCAATGTGCCGCAGCAGTTCACAGAAGTCCACCCCGGAGAAATCACCTGACTGCAGAAGCTGTTCGTACACCTGCGCCATGGTATCGATTCTCCGTCTGGTCTTTCCGAATACCATCGCCTCATCCGGAACCGCGGAGGCTCCTGATCCGAGACTGAGAAGACTGCCGATAATCTGAAAGTTGTTCTTTACACGGTGATGCACCTCCGAGAGAAGAGCGCTTTTTTCATCAACAAGCCTCTCCAGCTCCTCCTCCCGCTCTTCCAGCAACCTCACCGTATCCATCAGTTTTGCCCGTTCGTCACGGAGTTCCCTTATATGCTCCAGAAGCTGCGGATAGTAGCTTTTCCTGGCCGAACTCTCCCCGAGGCCGATGATTTTCTCGCGGATTGTATCTTTTTCCGAAGCTCCTTCCTTAGTGTTCACTGAACACTTTCCTGTATAGAGCCGCGATGTCCCCCGTTTCTGCAGACCTCGGATTGGTCACCGTGCAGGCATCATTCAATGCCTGCCGGGCGAGCGTCTCTATCACATCCGCCTTCATCCCGCCCGTATCGAGGGGTCCCTTTACGGAAAGAGCGGTCCTGAATTCCCTGAGGCTTTCACCAAGAAAAGAACAGACGGACTTTTCAGACTCGCTCTCAAGATTCCGGCCTGTCAGGACCTCTGCAATGCGGCGGTATTTCACCGGTTCGGCAAAAAAATTAAACTCCGCGACATGCTCAAGAAGAAGGGCGTTGCAGAGCCCGTGGGGAAGATCCAGAAGGCCTCCCAGGGCATGTGCCATGGAATGGACAAGCCCCAGGCTCGCATTGGAAAACGACATCCCCGCCAGAAGGCTGCCCATCATAACCCCGGCGCGTACCACCTCATTATCAGGTTCCCTTACCGCCCGGGGAAGATACCTCCGGAGATACTCAATTGCGCCGAGGGCATGCATTTCCGTTACCGGACTTGCTGCGTTGGAAACAAAAGATTCCACCGCATGGGTAAGCGCATCCAGCCCGGTTTCCGCCGTCAGCTCAGGATCCATGCTTACGGTGGTTTCGGGATCAATAAGGCTGATATCGGGAACTACGCTCTTGCTTATTATGGCTATTTTGTTGGAATGCTCCGTATCCAGAATTATCGCGAACTGGGAGACATCCGCCGACGTTCCCGCCGTGGTGGGGATGCAGATAAGGGGAGGCATGGGGATCGGAACATTATCCACCCCCTCAAATGAAAGGATATTCCGGCTGTTGGAAACAACAATCCCGATTCCCTTGGCGCAATCCATCGGACTGCCGCCGCCTGCAACCATAAGCATGTCGCACTTGTTATGCCTGTAGCACTCCGCCCCCTCCATTACCTCGGAATCTCTGGGGTTCGGTGTGACAGAATCATAGAGCACATAGTCAATCCCGCTTTCCCGGAGGGTTTTCTCGATACTACGCGTCCAGCCGGCCTTTCCCACGCCCTTATCGGAAACAAGAAGCACCTTTCCACCGCCGAAGGTGCGGACATAATCCGCGCACTTGTTACGTGCTCCTGTTCCGAAAATGAATTCGGGAGCCACAAACTTTCTCATGGTGGTAAGGTTTTCTTCCATATACTGTAAGTATAGGTTGTCTCAGGAGAAAATCAAGAATTTGCAGATCCCGTGGGGGGAACTGCGTGGAGGCTAGGGAGCCTCAGAGGTAACAAGCATGATATCGCCCATTTTCCCGCCGCTGTCCCTGGCGACGACAGGACATTTGACCTTAAAAAGCAGATACACCTCTCTCGGAGCTTCGCTGAGGGTTTCGTAGTTCCCCTGCCCCTTTGCTATAACCATATCGGCCTGGTAAAAGCGCTCAAGAAAATCGGGGGAACAGTATTCAAGGGGGGTGCCGGGTGCATTGCTGCCGCTGCTTATCACTCTTACCAGACGGTCAAGTCCTATGGTTCCGGCATCTTCTGTTGTGGCATCGTTTATTATGGGTGAGTCTCTTACGGCGGCGGTAATATCAAGGTCCGGGTTGATGGAGAGAAGCGTCTCCATCAGTATCATATCAAGGACTATTTCCCCGGCATTATCGGTTATAAACAGGAGGGTTCGGGCATTCTCCGCATCCCTGCGGAAATCTTCCAGACGAAAGACCGAGCTGTCCTCCCGTGCTATCCTGCGCTCTTCTCCGGCTACCAGCCGCTCTATGGCATCGGCGATATCGAGATCCCTGAAGGCACCGAAATCGATACTGTTGCCCGCTATGGCGTACTCAACCGCGGCCTTGAGAGGATCGGGAGCATCATTTATATGCGAACGGATCATAGGTGCGTTTCCGAGAGCCAGCTCGTTGCTCAGTCGCTTTTCACTCTCAAAGGGGTCGCGGACCTCCGTCAGCTTCCGTATGGCCCGGTTTATGACGAGACTCATTACCGGGGGCTTTGTGGAAAGCTCAAAACCGGGAAGCATCCTTGCCACCTCGTTCAGGACCTCCCGCTGAGCCTCTTCATCAAGACCGGCCCTGCGGGCAATATCGAGACCATGGTTGAGAAAACAGCTGAAACATTCCAGATTGGACTGCATAATACCTCCGGGGGGTGCATCGTAACGTTTTCCGGCCGGTGATTCAAGCTTATCAGCGAAACACCCGCAATCCCCGGTTGGCGGAAGCCGATAATTTTTGTATTTTTTCAGTACTTTCAAGCTATAACCCCTGAACCGGAGGAATACCCATGATCACCTTACAGGCGGTGAGTAAAGACTACGGCACTTTCAGAGCGGTCGACAATCTCTCTCTGGAGATCAAGGAGGGAGAAATTACCGGTCTGCTCGGCCCCAATGGTGCAGGCAAGACAACAAGCATGCGGATGATAACCGGCTATTTCCGGCCGACCGCCGGAACTGTTCTTGTCGACGGAATGGATGTTTCAGCGGAACCGGAAGCTGTCAGATCCATTATCGGCTATCTTCCCGAATCGCCGCCTCTCTACGGAGAGATGCTCACCTACGATTATCTGCGCTACATAACAGGCGTAAGAAAGATAAGCGCTCCCGAAGCGCTCGAACGTACCGCAGAAATTTGCGGTATAACCGGAGTCCTTCACAAGCCCGTCGGCCAGCTTTCAAAGGGATATCAGCAGCGGGTCGGCCTGGCCCAGGCAATTATCCATGATCCGAAGATCCTGATTCTCGACGAACCGACAACCGGCCTGGACCCCAACCAGATTGCCGAAGTAAGGGCCCTTATACGGGAAATCGGAAAAACAAAGACAGTTATTCTCTCTACCCATATCCTTCAGGAGGTGGAGGCGATAGCCGACAGGGTCATCATTATAAACCGGGGGAAGATCGTTAAGGATGATTCGACCGGCAACCTTCAGACGGCAAGGGACGGCCGCTATACCGTCAGGCTGGCAATCTCGGGTCCCTCGGCAGAGAACGCACCCTCCCTCTTTTCAGGCCTCCCGGGGATTATTGATGTCCGGACGCTTGAGGGGGAAGAATCCCTGACGACGATCCAGGTAACCGCCGGCACGGAGGAAGATGTCCGCCCCCTGCTCTTTTCGAAAATTACGGAGGCGGGTTGGACGCTCTACGAAATGGCGAGGGAGAAACAGTCTCTTGAATCGATTTTCCGACAACTGACCACCGGAGGAACAGATGAACAGCATGATTAAACGGGAGCTCTACTCGCTCTTCATCGGACCCGTCGCCTACATTGTAATCGCACTTTTTCTTGTTATTTCGGGGCTTCTTTTTTTCCCCACCTTCTTTATCTATGACCAGGCGGAAATGAGGGGATTCTTTCAGATGCTGCCGATTCTCTTCAGCTTCTTTATTCCCGCGGTTACCATGCGAAGCTTTGCCGAAGAGAGAAACCGGGGCACCTTCGAGGCTCTTGTCACCCTGCCGGTCAGCAATGGCGGAATTGTCCTTGCCAAATATGCCGCGGCAATGATATTCATTGCCGGGATGCTCGCCCCCACCCTTATCTATGTTCTCATCATATCTCTCCTCGGAAATCCCGATCCGGGTCCCATTCTGGGGGGATACCTCGGAGCCCTGCTCCTGGGGGGGGCATACGGAGCACTTGGATTATTTGCCAGCAGCATGACAGGAAACCAGATTGTGGCCTTTATTGTCACGGCATCGGCTTCTCTTCTCTTCACCTTTCTTGACCAGATGATAATCCTGGTCCCTCCCGTGCTGGTAAACACGCTGGAGTTTCTCGGTACCCAATACCACTTCAGAGTAATATCACGTGGAATAATTGACAGCAGAAGCGTTATCTATCTTCTTTCGCTCCAGGCGCTGTTTCTCCTCCTCACCGTGAAAGCGGTAAGGGAAAGGAGGTAGCATCATGAACATAAAGGAGAAACTCAAAGCCGCCGGATCATGGCTGACCGGAAGCAGATCGGACCTTTTCCTCTACCTTGTTATCATAGTCCTGGCAAATATTGCCGCCGCAGATCTCTATTTCAGGGCCGATCTTACCCGCTCAAACATGTACACCCTCTCTCCGGTAAGCAGGAAACTGGTACGCAGCGTGGATGCTCCTCTCAGCATAAAGATCTTCTTTACCGGAGAGCTTCCCGCTCCCTACAACGGAGTTGAACGGTACCTGAGAGACCTTCTTGAAGAGTACGAGCGGGCGGCTGGTCCTGACTTTTCCATCGACTTTTACGATATGGAAAAGCCGGAGAACAAGGAGAGCGCCGCGAACTACGGAATAATTCCCTCCACCATTCAGGAAATCAGGAGTGATCAGTTCCAGAGCCGAAGCGCCTACATGGGCCTCGCCATTCTCTACGGTGATACAATAGAAACCATCGACCAGATTACCAATACCGCAGGCCTTGAATACCGTCTTACCACCACCATGCAGAAAATGATCTCATCGGTAAATATTCTTCACGGTATTACCGGAAAACCGGTAATTACCCTTTATGCATCACAGGAACTTTCCGGTTTCGGCATTGAAGGGTTTGACCGGCTTGAGGAATCTCTGGAGATCGCTGTGGAAGAGCTTGCCCCGGAGATACGCGAACGGATCAGCCTGAGGGCAGAGAACCCGGATCAGGGGCGGCTGGCGGAGCTTAAGAGCGAGTATGGCATCCAGATTATCAACTGGAACAGAAATGTTCGTCCCGATGGGAGTGTCGTCGAAGCGGGAAGCGGAGCACTGGATATTGTTCTCTCCTACGGAGAGAGCTTCCGGCTTATTCCCCTGAACCTCTCCCGGACACTTTTCGGCGGCTATACAATTACCGGTATGGAAAACCTCTCCGAAAGGATCGGGGAATCCATGACCGCCATGCTCTCCAGCAATCCGGAGATCGGCTATCTGACCGGTCACGGGGAGCTTGATCTCTCGGATTCCCGGAACGGGGCGGCTCCGCTTGCACAGCTGCTTTCGGACATCTACCGCATACAGCCTGTCGACCTCAATGACGGTGCTGCAATTCCGGACAGCATACGGACCCTGATAATAAATGGCCCCAGAACCTCCATTCCCCCCGGCACATTGTATGACATTGACCAGTTTCTCATGCGGGGAGGGAACCTTGTCATTTTTCAGGACCCCTTCGACGTTTCCCAGCCTGCCGCCGCGGCCTACAATCAGCCGCCCCGGTACATACCGGTAGAAACGGGACTCGGGGAGCTGCTGGAAGCGTACGGAATAAACCTGCGCAGCGCATATGTTCTGGACAAAGAGAGCTTCATGCAGCGGGATCCCCAGTACGGTGATCTCCGGATTTACTGGGCACCCGTTATTTCCGGGACCGGTATTTCCGATTCCCACATCACCACACGGGGGCTGGGAGAGCTGATAGCACTGCAGAACGGCTACCTCTCCCTGACTGAAGAGCTTGCAAAGAGCAAAGAGATCGACGGGAAGATATTACTTTCCTCCTCCCGGGAGTCCTGGCTCATGGAAGAGAACATCCAGCTCAATCCCCTGGGAATGGTTCCTCCCGCGGAAGAGACCCTGCAGAGTTTTCCGCTTGCGGCTATCCTCGAAGGAACATTTCCGAGCGCTTTCCCGGAGGCTCCCGGCGAAAACGGAACCGGCGAAGGCGGGAACGGAGAGCGTCTCAAGAGCTTCGCTCACCTTGAAAAATCCGCTGCCCCGGGGAAAATCGCGGTGGTTACCTCTTCCCTCTTTACAAGCGCTCAGCTTCTCGATCCGGGAAGCATCAACGGCAACTCCGCTTTTGTTCACAATCTTGTTGACTGGAGCAGCGGCAACGCGGAGGTAATTCCGATGCGGGTAAAAGGTCTCGGCAGAAACAAACTTGTCCCCACTACACCGGAAGCAAGAAACCTTCTCAAGGGAATCACCATCATCCTGCTTCCCCTCCTGGTAATTATGTCGGGACTTCTGGTCTGGCGCTTTCAGAACAGGCGCAGACATTCAATCGAACAGCACTTCGCCGGAGGAGATTTTCATGCCGAAACATAAACTGATCCAGCTGACAGTAATCGGAGCGCTGCTCCTGATTATCATATTCTCCCGCCTTTTCGGATCGGGAGAGAGGATGCCGTCCGTCCAGCCCTGGGAGGGGACGCTTACACGAATCGAGATTCGGCTTCCCGGAGACTCCTTTTCACTGCATTACCGGGATGAAATCTGGACCATAGGAGAGGAGGGACATCCTGCGGATGAAGGAAAGCTTACCCGGATGGCCGATGCCCTGAATATGCTTCGTCTTGAAGAACTTGTCAGCAGGCAGGGAGATCTTGAACGTTACGGGCTGGATGAAGAACGTTCCATCGAGGTACATGCCTATGATGGAGAAGAGCTGCTGCGTTCGATAAGAATCGGCAAGGAGGCCGATCGCGGAATCGGAGCTTATATTACCCTGGGCGGCCGCAGCGGTATATTTCTGGCCGGAGAAGATCTCCGCTCTCTTTTTGAGACCTCCGCGGATGAACTGCGGAACAGGCAGATCCTGGCTTTAAACCCTGCAGATATTATCTCGGTAAGAGTACAGGGTCCCGAAAGCAGCTACTCGATCCGCAGAACCGCGGATGGTGATGCAGCCTGGCAGATTCCGGAAGCGGGAGCAGGCTCCCCGGACCAGGAGAAAGCGGATCAGTTTATCGGACAGCTGGCCCGGATAAGTGCCGTCGATTTTGCCGGGAGCATGGAACTGTCAGACGCCGATGCCGCCTGGGTGTTCTCCATCCAGGATCAGAGCAGTACACGGGAACTGAAAATAATCGGTCCCGCCGCCGGTAATGAAAACGCCTTTCTCTCCACCTCTTCCCGGAGCGGAGAAGCATTTACCATAAGCAGCTACAAGGCCGAACAGCTTATGAGGGAGCTCTCCTGGTTCACAGGAGAGCAGTAAAACAAAGAACCCCTGCGGAAACATTCCGCAGGGGTTCATCAACTTCAGGCATTCGGCGATTTTCTGTCAGAATGGCCAGAAATCGGCTTCGTTCCAGCTCTCTTCAATAAGATCATCATAAAGGTTCGATAGAAATGTCATATGGCTCTGTTCCCACAGAGCAAGTTCCCTGAAAAGAGTGCTTACCCCTTCGTCTCCGCTTTTCTCCGCCTCTTCCTTGTAGAGCTTTACGGCATTTTTCTCCAGCTCTATGGCCGCTCCTATCCCCGCCGCCTCGTAGCCGGCGGCACCTATCTCGCTTCGAATTTTTTCGGAAAGTACTTTCTCCGCAAATACTTCCGGAGAACCGAGATCAACCGCGCTGCCTGTGGAACCAGAGGTTTCATATTCCCGGTACTTTTTACTGAGAACCGATTTATGCTTCTCTTCTTCCTCGGCCATTATGGTGAAAATAGTGCGGACACCTTCGCTTGCCGTAGCCGAAGCCATGCCTTCATAAAAGCTTTTGCCCTGCATTTCGAGCAGAATCGCCCGTTTCAGTATTTCAAGGATACCGTCTTTGCTCATAGTCACCTCCCACCCTTGTATCTTAATCCAAACTTTCCTTTAAGGCAAAAAAAACCGCCTCCCGTGACAGGAGGCGGTTTGTAAAAGCTTGTTCAGATTCAGCGTCTTGCACCTTCGAGAGCCTCAAGGGAAAGCTCGACGAAGTCGTTTACGTGAATGGAAACTCCTGAAACAGCATCGGTATAGCCGTCATCGTCATAGCCGATGCTTGCAGGATCCTGTTCCTCAAGAAGCAGCTCTTCCATCAGCTCGGCCTGTACGTGCCACTCGGACTGAGCATCGCTTTTTGCCACCATTCCGTAGCGTCCGTCTTTGGACTGAACCTTTTTGGTGTCTCCGCCGTCTTTGTGCACCGCATCCCAGTTTGCCGCAACAATGTAGCCGCTTACGACAGTGAGGTCCACGGTCGATTTCCAGCCGGAGGTCTCGCTGAATTCGGCTGCTTCCGCACTGTAGTGACCATCTTCCCACATTCCGTAACCGACAGGGCCGGCGGCAAGAGCCTTCTCCGCGAGGGTGAAGAACTCTTTAACATGAATGGTTACACCGCTTATCGCATCGGTATTTCCGGCATCGTTTGTGTAGCTGATAGCTGCCGGATCCTGCTCTTCAAGAAGGAACTCTTCCGCCAGAGCAGCCTGTTCGTGCCATTCCGAGATGGCTCCGCCCTTGGCGACCATTCCGTATTCACCGCTCTCACTGCTGGTAATCTTGTCGACTCCGGCACTTACGTGAGCGCCGTTCCATTCGGCCTCGGTAATTTTGCCATTGCTGACCACGAGGGTTGCCATATACTTCCAGCCGGTCTTCTCGCTGAAACCATCTTCCTGGGCAAAATAGACACCGTCTGCGTACTTCTGACCGGAAGCCTCCGCAGGAGCCGGTGATGTTTCAGCGGTTTCCTTGTCCGCGCTTTTGCTGCATGAAACCGCGGCAAAGGCAGTCAGAAGAATAAGAGAAAGAACCAGAATTTTCTTTAAAGTCATATTATACCTCCCAAGGTAAAAACTTATCGATTAAGTAAGTTAATTCTACCCAAGCCGCCCCTGTCAGTCAAGGGTTTATCGTACCTGAAGACACGATCCAATTGCTCTTCGAACCTTATCGGAACCGCAGCGGTCCGCCTTTTCGATAAACGCTTTCCAGAGTTCCGCCTCCGAAGCGATCTCTTTTTCGGCCTCTCCGCTGTCGATAAGCCGTTCAAAAAAGGAAAGCGTTTCCATCCCCTCGTTCAGAAGGAGAAGCGCATTCTCTCCCTTTCCTTCATGAAAAAAGACCACCGAGCGATGCAGGAGCTGAAAAAACGCCTGGGCCCTTGCAAGTACACCTGCAAAAACGCCGGGCATGGGATCCAGATATTCCTTGACCCCAAAGCGCTGTGCAAGAAACGAGAACTGAACCAGGCGGTACATGTCCCCTGCAAAACGGGTTGCCTCGGTTTTATTCTCCGAAACCGCTACGGAGCCCTTATAATGAGCAATCCGGAGGTCCGGATGAAAAATTCCCCGCACCTTTTCAGACAGGGCTGAAAAGTAGAACTGCTGGTCTTCCGCCCGGCCGACCCGGGACCAGGTAAAGGGTGCCGCTTTTCTGATCGCATCGTTGCTTATGCCGTAACCTCCCCCTTTTACCACAGGGTGGCTGATAAAATCCTCCAGCCGGTGAAACCGGTTGTACCATTCCGTTGCCCGCCCATGGGCATAGCCCTTCTGAAAGAAAAGGTCTTTTCCCGCCGCAGTCTCCGGGGGACGTACGTCCGGGGTACGCATGGCCGCTGCGTAGCCAAGGGTCTCTATATCGGAGCCGTTCATATATTCACCCTCATTCACCCCGAGACAGAAGCCGGTCCCCCTGCTGTCGAGAGCCGTTCCGCCCCAGTAGGGATGACACAGGGTTTCAAACCAGCTCTTTCCCGTCGCAGCCTTCAGATCGCGACTGCAGATTGCCTCATCGGTATCCAGCTTGAAACTGGCCCGTATGCCGGCACTTTTCTCAAAGAGAAGGGCCGTGTACTTGAGGGCGGTAAAATGACGGCCGTAGGCTCCGGAAACCCCGTACTGAATCATGGTGCCGTCAAAAAGCTCCCGGTCCAGGGCCCTGCATGCCTCTTCGGTAAGCAGATACAAGCTGAAATGGTGATAGTGTTTTTCTTCCAGAAGATGTCCTATCCAGGCCGACACCGGACGGTCGAGTTCCTCATGGGTTACCGAAACCGAGAGCAGTACGGGCACAAGATGTTCCTCCGGAATAAGACCGAGCTCCTTTTCAAAGGCTATGTCTCTTTCCAGCATGGCCAGACAGGAAACAAGCTCATGCGATTCTTCCGCTGCGAAAAGAGGTACGGGGTGATCGTAGTCCGCCAGCTTTTTTCCCGGCCTGTTCAAAACCTTCCGTCCCATCTCCCCGAGCCAGGGGGGAAGCGAATCCGGTATTTCCTCGGGAAGGGTGTAAAGTCCGTTCAGCTGGAGGAGAACCTGTTCCGGTCTTATGGGATCGGGATTCTTTTCCACCGACTTCAGCTTCCAGGATGCAACGATTTTATCCATGTCCGCACTGATTTCGGGAGCCCAGAGACGCGCGATTGCCTCCGAAGTATCCGGATATTCCCTCTCATCCTTTGCCTCCCAACCCTTATCGCAGGCCTCCAGAGCCTGATCAAAGGCATACCCGGCGGCATCCGACCAGTTCCGGCAGAGGCGGCCGGCCTCATCGGTTCTCTCCCGGGAGACAAGAGCGCATACTGTGTTGACAAATTCTATCCCTTTTTTCTCCGCTTCGTCGCGTCCCTTTTCAAACGGAACGGGAACGGCTCCGCCTCCGAGGGGAGGCGAACCATCGGTACCAAGGCCCATTCGGATACTTTCGGCGAGCAATGTTCGGCTTATTGATTTCATAAGGGTCATGATAAAGTTTCGGGCCTCCTTTCTCAAGAAATAATGCAAAAAAAAGCTGTACATTCCTCTATTTTATCCAATTGAGACTGGATTTTTTTCCGTCCGTCTACTACATTTTTACCTATGAATCATAGCCTTGTCCCCCTGACCACGGTGCTGAACGAAGACCGGAGAATGCTTCCTCTGCTTATCAGCCAGGAAATACCGGTTGTGTGCCGTCGTATTTCCACCGGGAAGCTCAAAAAGATCAGCTTTCGCGCCCTCCATGACAACAACACACTGTTCTGGAAAAAGGGGAATGGAGACTGGGATTTTCTCATCACCGATGAACACCACCGGACACTGAGCGGTCTGATAAGGGACATGGATTCAAGAGGGCAAAAGCACTACAAGGAACGGGAACCGGAGGGTTCGACGGATAATGAGTACCCTCCCAATTATGGCGAGAGGTACGGGGAAATAGCGGCAATGGACCGCAAAGAACGGGTAGAACTGGTCAAAGAGGCAAAAGTGAAGCTCGACCGCATCATTCTGGAAAAACCCGATGACCCGGTCTTCATAGGCAAAACACTCTCCGATACCACCAGCGACGCTGCCCTTGCAAACCGTTCTACCATTATGGAAGCGATCCAGATGGGGGATGAAGCCGCCCGTAAGTACACCCAGGAACTTGTCGACACCACAAGGGCGATGGTAAAAAGTTCGACCGCCATTATTGATACGGCCATCTTCAATGATGAGATGATAAATTCCATAATGACCAAATCCAACGGCACCGTAGTGCAGCATATGACCCGGGTATTCCTGAACGGAGTATCATTTCTCGCCTACTACAACAGGAAAATGCTTAACTCCAGCCTTCCGAACCGGATCAGAATCGACTTCGAGAAACGCTACAAGGCGCAGTACCTGCCTCTTCTCCGTCACCTTCATCCGGATGATGTCACCCTGGAGCGGGTTTTTCTTACGGGAATGCAGGCGATAAGCGAACCCCAGCTGCATACCTTTGCCACAGGTTTTCTTATTCATGATATCGGGAAGGCCAAAGATATTGAGTATCACGAAGGCGAAGCGGAATATAACCGTGAAACCATCGTGGACCATGTCCGGCAGGGATACCTGGCCGTAATGCACAAGACCAACTATCCGAAGGAAGCGGGACTTATTACGGGCTACCACCACGAATACTACGGAACCAGTACCGGGTACGGTTTTTACCGCGCCCTGCTCTCAAATGCCAGGAAAAAAAATCCCAAACTGAATCCGGACTACTGCATCTCCTTCACCATGGAACCTCTCATCAAGTTCCGGGCATATTCCTATTTCCCCGCCAAGGTGATGGAAATTGTGGATATCTTCGATGCTCTTACGGACCCGAACAGAAAATACCGCGCCCCCCTCTCCTCCGAAGAAGCCCTTAAGCTGATGAAGAACCAGTTCATTGATGAAGAGCTCAAGATTGATCCGATTCTTTTTGACCTCTTCACAAGCTTTCTTCAGGAAAGGGAAGGCGCGGCAGCCTGATCAGACGCCGGCAGCCATCGCTCTCATCTCCGAAGCGATCATTTTTCCGTCGGCCCGGTTGATTTCTCTCTCGCCGATTTTTACCGTAGGTCCCTTGTCGCACTTCTCGCTGCAGAATGTGGCTTGTATCTCGAAAAAGTCTTCCAGCCCCTCCTCCTCAACGGTGTGCAGCAGTTCCGCCAGCACCTTCTGACTCCCTCTCAGAAAACAGCTGGTGCCGACGCAGACCTTTACCGGAATCCGTCCCCTGCTCAGGGCCATATCCATTCCGCTGATCCTTTTCCTGCTCTTATAAGCAGTATGGAACAGCGAGTGCGCCTTTTCGTCTCCGGGAGAGCAGTTCAGGTGCTCCCGGTAGAGATCTTTCACGAAGGTGTTCCCGCCCGCATGCTCAATTGAGGGTGAAGAGGCTGATTGACGCACCGCACGACTCCTGACAGACCGTTTTTCTCCCATGCGGTCCATCGGCTGACCGGCACCTCCGACACAACCGCCGGGACAGGCCATGACCTCGAGCAGATCGAGGGCAAGTTCTCCCCGTTCGACCGCTTCCGCAACCGCGGCCGCGCTCCTGATTCCCTGCACAACCGCAGCCTTCCGGACGGTACCATCGAGCAGGAATTCCGCCGCTTTCGCCCCTGGCTGAGAGAGCGGTTTCCATTCAATCCCCTCGGGACCGGTCTCTGCTCCAAGATAGGCCAGAACGGCCTCCGCCACTCCGCCCCCTGCGCCGAAGCCGACGCCCAGCCGCGAGGCCACCCCGAAGGGAAGATCAAAACTGTCGCCCTCCAGTTCGCCGAGGCGGATACCCGCTTCCCGTATCATCTTTCCGAGTTCCGCGGTCGTTATGACATGGTCCACATGGGGAAGAGAATCCCTTGAAAGCTCCGGCCTGCCCTTCTCGAATTTTTTGGCCGTACAGGGCATGACCGATACTATTTTCAGGCGGCCGGGATCAATTCCGAGTTTTTCGGGCAGGGTATTTCTCATAAGAGAGCCGAGCATGCTCTGGGGGCTCATGCAGCTGGAGAGGTTCCCCAGGGAGCCCGGAAGAGAGTGTTCGGCAAACTTTACCCATGCGGGGCAGCAGCTGGTCATGAGGGGAAGCTGCGATGCGCTTCCAAGCCTCCGCCGGAACTCTTCCGCCTCCTCAACTACCGTAAGGTCCGCGGCAAAGCCGGTATCATATACCTGTTCGAAGCCGAGCATCCGCAGGGCCCGCACCATTTTCCGGGTAAGGCTGTCATCCGCTTCGAGATTAAAGATCTCACCCAGGGCGACCCGGACCGCCGGAGCTATCTGCACCGCCACCGTCTGCTCCCGGTCGTGAAGAAGCTTCCACACCGCATCAATCTCCGGTTTCGGAATTATTGCCCCGGTCGGGCAGACGGCGGCACACTGACCGCACTCTATGCAGTCCACTTCCCCAAGGCTCTTCCCGAAGGCCGGAGTTACCTGGACATGTTCTCCCCGGAAGGCGAAATCTATGGCTCCTATTCCCTGAACCTCGTGGCAGAAGCGTACACAGTCACCGCAGAGAACACACTTGTTGGGATCCCGCACCAGGGAATCCGAGAGATTGTCCAGGGGGCGTACCTCTCTTGTTCTGCGGAAGCGGATGGTATCTATTCCGTACCGGCTGGCAAGATCCCTCAGAACGCAGTCGGAGGAACGCTCACAGGTCGGGCATTCCCGATTGTGATTGGCCAGAAGCAGCTCCAGGGTCATGCGTCTGGTCTCACGGATGACATCGCTGTTTGTCCGGACCTTCATTCCCGCCCGCGGAGGGGTCGAGCAGCTTGCTTCTATTCCCTTTCCCTCAATTTCCACTATGCAGAGCCGGCAGGCCCCGTAGATGCTCAATTCCGAATGGTAGCAGAAGGTGGGAATCTCGATTCCGGCTTTTCTGATTACCTGAAGCAGGTTTTTCTCCCCTTCAAGGGGAATGTCCATTCCGTCTATGCTTATGAAATCGCTCATGCCGCTCCTCCTCTGGTTATTGCGTTAAACCGGCAGGTCCCGATACAGGCCCCGCACCGGATGCAGAGTTCCGGGTCGATGGTATGCACTTCTTTTCTTTCTCCTGTGATGGCGCCGGCCGGGCAGGCCTTCTTGCAGGCGGTACAGCCTTTGCAGGCATCCGGAACAATCCGAAAATCGGCAAGCGCCCTGCATGCTCCGACGGCGCAGTGTTTATCCTCTACATGGGCCAGGTATTCGGGCATGAAGTTGGCCAGGGTGGAGAGAACCGGGGACGGCGCGGATTTACCCAGACCGCAGAGGCTTCCCCTGGCGACTGTCCGGCAGAGGGCCTGAAGCAGGGGGATGGTCGCCTCATCCGCACGCCCTTCAATGATGTCGTCCAGCAGCTCCAGCATCTGTTTGGTACCTTCCCGGCAGGGAACGCACTTGCCGCAGCTTTCGGCCTGGGTAAACTGCATGAAGAAGCGGGCTACCTGCACCATGCAGGTGGATCTGTTCATAACCACAAGCCCGCCGCTCCCGATCATTGCTCCTATTTCATCGAGGGAATCAAAGTCCAGAGGAATATCAAGATGCTCGGCGGTAAGACAGCCCCCCGAAGGCCCGCCTATCTGAACCGCTTTGAAGGCGTCGTTGTCCACCTTGCCCGAATCATCCAGAACACCGCCGCCTATCTCAAAGATGATCTCCCTGAGGGTGGTTCCGAAGGGCACCTCGATAAGACCGGTGTTGGCGACATGTCCTGTAAGGGCAAAGGTCTTGGTTCCGGGACTCTTTTCGGTACCCGTTTGGCGGTAGGCCTTTGAACCCTGGAGGAGTATGAGCGGGACCGTCGCAAGGGTTTCCACGTTGTTTACCACCGTAGGCATTTCCCACAAGCCCTTCTCGGCGGTCCGGGGCGGTTTCGGCCGCGGCATGCCGCGCCCTCCCATGATGCTGGCAACCATGGCACTCGCTTCTCCGCACACGAATGCGCCTGCCCCTTCCATCACCTTGATGGTGAAGGAGGAAGCTGTGCCGAAAAGGTTCTCCCCCAGAAGGCCGAGGGCCCGGGCATCGGCAATGGCCTGACGGATTCTCCTGACCGCGAGAGGGTATTCCGCCCGTACATAGACATATCCCTCATTGGCCCCGATGGCGCGGGCTGCTATCATCATCCCTTCCACCACCAGGTGGGGATTGCCCTCGAGGATGGAGCGGTCCATAAAGGCGCCGGGGTCTCCTTCGTCCCCGTTGCAGATAAGGTACTTCCTTTCGGCTTCCTGACGGAGAGTCAGGGCCCACTTTCTCCCGGCGGGGAAACCGCCGCCGCCCCTCCCGCGCAGACCGGAATCGGTATAGATATCGCACAGATCCACGGGCGTATGGGCGGTGTACGCCTCCAGGGCTGCACGGTAACCGCCGCGGTGAATATATTCCCTTATATCTTCGGGATCGATGATGCCGCAGCCGGCGAGGACGCTCCTCGACTGGCGGGTGTAGAAAGGTATATCTTTAGCGCCCCGGCAGCGGGCTCCGGAGGAGGGTTCCACATAGAGCAGCCGTTCCACCACATTGCCCTTCGCTACCGTTTCAGCTGCAATTTCGGGGACATCTTCCGGAGCAACCTTCGTATAGAGAATTCCCGACGGCTCAAAGGAGACCAGCGGGCCGACCTGACAGAATCCCTGACAGCCGCTGCCGGAAAGCAGAACATCGGGAGAGGACTCACCATCAAGTTTAAGCTCAACCCGGAGTCCCCTTTCGGCAATTTCCTTCCGCAGGGCTTCGTACACCTTGAGACTGCCCCCTGCCAGACAGCCCGTACCGGCACAGACGGTAATGCGCATGCTGACCGATCTTCCGGCTTCCCGGTATTTTTCTCCTATGCTTTTAAGCTCAGTTCCCGTCATTGCTTTCCTCCGCTTCTTTCTTCCTTATGTCATCGATCAGCTCGTGAAGCCGCTCCCGCGTAACCTGCCCGTAGACCTGTTCATTTATCACAACGACCGGGGCCAGACCGCAGGCGCCCAGACAGGAGACGGTTTCCAGGGTAAAAAGCATGTCCTCCGTCGTACCCGCTCCCTCTTCAAGCCCCAGGACGGTACGGACCGTTTCAATCAGCAGACCGGAGCCGCGTACATGGCAGGCGGTGCCGTCGCAGACCCGTATAACATATTTCCCCTTGGGGGAGAGAGAGAAATGACTGTAGAAGGTTGCTATTCCGTAGATCCTGGCAGGAGAGATGGCCAGACTGGTCGCGACAAAAAGCAGGACCTCTTCGGGAAGGTAACGGTACTCTTCCTGAACCTTCTGAAGAATCGGAATAATCATGGCGGGATTGTAATCGTGCTCTTCCAGAATACGGCAGACACTCCGGAATCTTACGGCTTCCGTTTCCTTTTTTGCGATGCCGTTCATAAGCTCTCCTTTTATCGATATAATTATATCTTTTATATCGAATGAATCACTTCCTGTCAAGACGCTTTATGCGGTAAAAATATTCATCTCCATTGACACGGATTGCATAAATATGTATCAAATATGCAATACTAATGAACCTTTCCAAGGAGAAATGTAATGAAAAGAACTGCTCTGCTAATTATTGCCGCCGCCGGAGTCCTGCTCCTGTTCGGAGGATGCGGAAAAAAAGATCAGCTGGTCATGGGAACCAATGCCGCATTTCCGCCCTTTGAGTACATAGGCGGTGCCAACGGTGATGAAGTAGTGGGATTCGATATAGAAATTGCCGAAGCCATAGCCAGAAAGGCCGGTAAAGAACTGAGGGTCGAAGACATGGAGTTTGACACCCTTCTTACGGCCCTCAATGCGGGAAAGGTAGATTTCACCATCGCCGGCATGACCATAACCGATGAGCGTGAAAAAAGCGTCGATTTCTCCGCCCCCTACTATGAGGCGACCCAGGCTGTCATCGTACGGAAGGCGGATAATCAGATCGGCTCGAAGGACGATCTTGCCGGACGGAGCATAAGTGTCCAGCTCGGCACCACCGGTAACGAAGTAGCAAAGGACTTTACCGACGACTCAAATATTGTCGCCTTCAATACCGGCTTTGAAGCGATTATGGAGCTGAAGAACGGCAAGGTCGATCTGATGATAATCGATGAGCAGCCCGCCAGGAACTTTGTAAAACAGAACCCCGATCTTGAGGTTCTTTCTCTCAGCTTCGAACCCGAATACTACGGAATCGCGGTAAAAGAAGGCAACAGTGAACTGCTGGCTCTAATAAACAGCACCCTTGAAGAGCTTAAATCCGACGGTACCTATGACAAGCTTCTTTCAGAGTACATGAGATAACAGAACTCCGATGGAAGGAATAAGACGAACCCTGTTCATGCCGCTCTGGGAGGGCGGTCCCGACGGATTGTTTCTGCTCCTTAACGGACTGAAGGTCACCCTCGTGGTGACCTTCTTTGCCATATTGTCCGGAGTGGTGCTGGGAACCCTTCTCGCCCTCATGCGGCTGAGCAGAAACCGCTTTGCCAATCTTGTAAGCAAAATCTATGTGGAGATAATCCGCGGCACTCCTGTTCTGGTACAGCTTCTTATTATCTACTTTGTCATTTTCCGGGCTCTGGATGTGAACAAGACCATGGCCAGTATTTTCGCCTTCGGTCTTAACAGCGGAGCTTATATAGCGGAGATTATCCGGGCGGGAATCCAGGCGGTGGATAAAGGCCAGATGGAGGCTGCACGCTCCCTTGGTCTGCCCCACAGACTGGCAATGAAGGAGATCATCCTTCCCCAGGCGGTAAAGAACATTCTGCCCGCCCTGGGCAATGAGTTCATCGTGCTTCTTAAAGAGACAAGTATTATCGGTTTTATCGGTGGAAACGACCTTATGCGTGCGGGAAACAAGATCCGCAGTATTACATACGAGGCAACTGTTCCGCTTATTGCCACAGCCGTCATCTACCTGATTATAACGCTCTCCCTTTCCCATCTGCTCACACGATATGAGAGGAGACTTCATTCCAGTGATTAAGGTAATAAATCTGCATAAAAGTTTCGGCAGTCTCAAGGTTCTCCGCGGAATAAACGAAACCATCCGTCCCGGAGAAGTGGTCAGTGTGATTGGTCCGAGCGGTTCGGGGAAAAGCACCTTCCTGCGCTGCATAAACCTGCTTGAAGAACCCAGCGAGGGTGAAATTTACATTGAGGGAATAAAAATAAACGACCGCGGCAACGATGTTAACCTGCTCAGGAGAAAAACGGGCATGGTCTTTCAGCAGTTTAATCTCTTTCCCCACAAAACGGTAATGGAAAACATCTGCCTGGCTCCGGTCAAACTGGGACTTAAAACCGGCGCTGATGCCGAAAAAAAGGCGAAGGAGCTCCTTGTTTCGGTGGGCCTGCAGGATAAAAACGATGTCTATCCGGCACAGCTTTCCGGGGGACAGAAGCAGCGGGTTGCCATAGCCAGGGCTCTTGCAATGGATCCCGATATAATGCTCTTTGATGAACCGACCAGTGCCCTGGATCCGGAAATGGTGGGAGAGGTGCTGGATGTAATGAAAAAGCTGGTGGAAGCGGGGATGACCATGCTGGTGGTAACCCATGAAATGGGCTTTGCACGTGAAGTAAGCGACCGCGTCCTGTTTATGGATGAGGGTCTGATTGTGGAAAGCCGCCCCCCGGCGGAGCTTTTCGATTCGCCTCTCAATGAACGGACAAGGGCGTTTCTGAGCAAGGTTCTCTGAAGAATAATTGGTTCAGACAAACCTCTTCTTGCAGTTTTATCGTTTTCATCGCATGATACTTGTATGTTCCGCTATCTTCTGATCACGCTGTTCGCGTTTACATCTATCTTCGGGCTTACCTTCTCTCTTTCCGCGGAGGAAGGCCGGCTCTTTGACCGTCCTCTCATAGCCAGGGGCGATTACGACTATCCTCCTTTCGAGTTTTTGGATGATGAGGGCCGTCCTTCGGGCTTCAATGTCGAACTAATAGAAGCAATAGCGAAAGAAATGGGAATAGAAGTGGTAATAGATCTCGGTCTGTGGAGCGAGGTAAGGAACGAGCTGGCGTCCGGTCAGGTTGATTTTATTACGGGAATGTACCAGACCGCCGAGAGGGAACGGTTTTTCGATTTTTCCGCGCCCCACAATGTTGTCAGCCACGCCATATATACCCGTAAAGGTTCCGGTATTTCCCTGCCTTCCGATCTGGTGGGAAGGATGGTGTATGTCCAGTCGGGCGATGTAATGCAGGAGTATCTCCGGGAGCGTATTCCCGGCGCTTTCATTGTAAAATCACGGACCTACCGCGATGCGCTTATTTCACTCAACAGCGACGACCTGGTGGATGCCGCCCTGGTCAGCCGCATTCAGGCCGAATACCTTATAAGGGAGGAGGGCCTCTCCAGGATAAAGTCGGCGGGGCCGCCGATATACCCCAGAAAATGCAGTTTTGCCGTCCGCAACGGCGACAGCGATCTTATCGCCATACTCAACGACGGACTTAGCCTGGTACGGGAGAAGGGTATATATGACCGGCTTTATGCCAAATGGTTCGGTCGTAACTATACCGGATTTACCCGCTTTCTGAGCTTCAGAAATATTCTTCTCATCCTCATTCCCCTGATCTTCATAAGCGCCATTATTGTTTCCTGGATCTGGAGTCTCCGCAGGACGGTCCGTCAGAAAACAGGAGAACTGGAAAGAGAACTTGCAATCCGGAAAGAGGCTGAATGGCGCTTCAGAAGTGTCTTCGAAGGTGTTCCCGTTTCAATCTGGGAAGAGGATATTTCCGCGGTCCGGGAGCTGGTCGAAAAACTCAAAGCGGAGGGAATCCGCGACTTTGGAAGCTATGTTGATGAGCACCCGGATGTTATCGGCTGGATGGTCAACAATATTCATGTGGTTGATGTAAACCCCGCCACTATGGAAATGCACGAGGCGGAAACCAGGGAGCAGCTGCTCGGCTCCTTCTCAAAGGTCGAAACCGAACAGATAATTCCCTTTCTTAAAAGGGAGTTCATTGCAATAGCCGAGGGTGAAGAGCACATTGCGGATGAGACCACAACGGTAACATTCAAGGGCAACGAGAAGACCTTCCTTACCAACATTTTTATACCCCGCGCCGGGTCGGGGGGGCTTTCCCACATGCTGGTCAGCATGGTCGATATAAGCCGCCTGAAGGCCGCGGAGAAAAAACTTGCCCGCTCTCTGGAAGAAAAAGATGTACTGCTGAAGGAGCTTCATCACCGTGTAAAAAACAACATGCAGCTCATGTCGAGTCTTATCAATCTTCAGAGCCGCTCGGTGGAAGATGAGAAGGTGGCACAGCTGATAAAGGTGAGCGAGAACCGGATTCGCGCCATGGCCCTTATTCACGAACTCCTCTACCAGACCGATGACTTTACCTCCATCGAACTGGGATACTATCTTCAGACCCTCGCCCGTACCGTTACAGACTCTTTTATCGAGGAACATCCGGGAAAGGTCTCTTTCTGTTTTGAAGGTACTGAAGCGGAGGTCTCAATCGATACGGCAATCCCCTGCGGCCTGATAGTCAACGAACTTATCAGCAATGCCGCGGAACACGCCTTTCCGGGAGACCGCGAAGGCATCATCGAACTGGGGATTCACCTGAGGAACGGCTTCCTGGAGATCAGTGTTTCGGATAACGGGGCGGGCATGAAAAGCGGCGGCGCCCCAGAGGGGAGGCGCACCATGGGCCTTACCCTGGTGGAAGCCCTGAGCAGTCAGTTGAAAGGAAGCCTTACCTGCAGCACCGGAGAAGGGGAAGGAACGCGGTATCTGCTGAAAATCAGCGAAGAACACATCCGCTCACAGAACTAAAAAAGCCGGAACGTCCAGGCGCTCCGGCTTAATATCTATCAGCCTTTTTCAGACTTCGCGAAGATCTATAATACGTACTATGTAGTCCTGAATCGCCTTCTCGAGCTCTCCCGCATCGATACCTTCCACCTTGAAGGTGCATATGCCGTTGCTCACATCATCTCCGAGGAAGGTACCGAAGGAGATAATATTCCCTCCCTTCTGTGCTATCGCATTGGCCATCTCCGCAATCTCGCCTCTCTTTTCGGGAACAAGAACGGTGGCACGAAGCCCTTTCTTCCGTGTCCCGAAAAGTTCAATGAAAAGCTTGAAAATATCAGATTCGGTGACAATACCGACGAGCAGACCATCCCGCATTACCGGAAGACCGCCCACATTGCTGTCCACCATTATCCGCGCCGCATCCTCGATAAGAGTATCTTCGTTTACCGTAATTACCTCGCGGGTCATTACCTTGCTTATCTTGAGCCGTGCCAGAAGGGCGCTCATCTCATAGACGCTCAGGCTTGTGGCCGGAGAAGGTGACGCGTAGAGAAGGTCTTTCTCGGAGACAATACCGACAAGCTTTCTATCCTTGTTCAGAACAGGGAGCCGGTGGACCTTCTCCTTTCTTATAATCTCCATCGCATCCGCCACGGGGTTATCCGGAGCCACGGTGAAGGGGTTATGTGTCATTACTCTGGAAACTGTCATGCTTTTCCTCCCGTCATTATCTATATTCCAAGGTACGCTTTCTGTACATCCTTATTCTTGAGCAGATTCTCACAGGAATCGGCAAGACTGATGGAGCCGTTTTCCATAACATAACCGCGGTGCGCAGTTTTAAGTGCCAGGTTCGCATTCTGCTCCACCAGAAAGATGGTGGTGTTGTTTTCCTTGTTGATCTTTCTGATTATATCGAAAATCTGGAGTACGATCAGGGGAGCAAGTCCCAGGGACGGCTCATCGAGAAGAAGCAGCTTCGGCCGCGCCATGATCGCACGGCTTATGGCAAGCATCTGCTGCTCACCGCCGCTCAGGGTGCCGCCCGGCTGGTTCCGGCGCTCGGCCAGTATGGGAAAGAGATCATAAATATAATCCCTGTCTTTCCGGATCTCTTCCTGATCATTCCTTATGAAGGCGCCCATATCCAGGTTTTCCTGTACCGAAAGATAGGGAAAAATTCTGCGCCCTTCAGGAACCTGGCTTATGCCGAGTCCGACAATCTCATCGGGCGTCTTGTCGAGAATAGACTTGCCCATGAAGCTGATATCTCCCGAACGGGGCGGCACGATACCGCAGATGGACATGAGGGTGGTGGATTTTCCCGCTCCGTTGGCTCCAATGAGGGTTATGATCTCGCCCTCGTTCACCTCAATATCAATACTTTTAAGCGCCTGTATGTTACCGTAGAAGGTTTTTACCTGTTCAATTTTAAGCATCCACATCCTCCCCGAGATACGCCTTGATAACCTCCGGATTCCCCTTTATTTCCTGGGGGGTTCCTTCCGCAATCAGTTTTCCGTAGTCCATTACAAATACCCTTTCGGAAATGGACATAACCAGACTCATGTCGTGCTCGATAAGCAGAATGGCGACCTTCTCGTTCTCCCGCAGCTGATAGATCAGCTTCATGAGATCTTTTGTCTCCTGAGGATTCATACCCGCCGCCGGTTCGTCCAGAAGCAGAATAAAGGGATCCGTCGCAAGGGCCCTGGCAATTTCGAGCCGCCTCTGGGCACCGTAGGGCAGATTCTTCGCAAGCTCGTTGACGTACCGCTCAAGTCCGATCTTTTCAAGGACCTCGTAGCTGTCTTCTATTACCTGCTTTTCCTCTTCCCGGGTGGCCCTGTTCCGGAATACCGCACCAAGAACCCCAGCCTTCAGGCGGCAATGCCGGCCTATCATTACATTCTCAAGAACCGTCATATTCTGAAAAAGCCGGATATTCTGGAACGTCCTGGCAAGACCCCGTTCGGTAACCTTGTTGGGCTTCAGCCCGTTCAGACGCTCGCTTTCCTTTCCGGGGGGATTTATAAGAATGTCGCCGCCGCTCGGCTTGTAAATGCCGGTAACACAGTTGAAGAAGGTAGTTTTTCCCGCCCCGTTGGGGCCAATAAGGGCTGCAATCTGCTGATCGGCCACCTTTAGATGGACGGAGTCCACGGCCCGGAGTCCTCCGAACTCCATGGTGAGCTTCTTTACATCAAGAACCGCATCGCTCATTTTTCTTCCTCACTTTCCGGTTTTTTTTCAAAGGTGAACACATGCCGCCTTGCCCGAATAAGACCTTCCGGACGGAAGATCATCATAGCCACAAGGAGCATTCCAAAAATGAGCATCCGGTATTCGGAGAATGCGCGAAGATACTCGGGAAGCAGGATGAGCAGCATCGCTCCGACCACAACACCCGTAAGCGATCCCATGCCGCCGAGAACGACCAGGGAAAGAACGACAATGGATTCCCAGAGGGTAAAGCTTGCCGGATTTATGAATGTTGTCTTGGATGCGAAAACCACTCCTGCCAGGCCCGCCCAGAGGGCGCCGAGAGCAAAGGCTGTAACCTTTGCCTTGGTAAGATCGACCCCCATCGCCTCACAGGCAATATCGTCTTCACGCATCGCCTCCCAGGC